>Ga0315904_10000094_pt1 | contig 140644 bp, 149 predicted proteins | sample LakEriMetagenome_6_FD_203529 | JGI IMG/M metagenome (GOLD analysis project Ga0315904, IMG submission 203529) | Freshwater fungal communities from buoy surface, Lake Erie, Ohio, United States - Buoy 12 MA120 | ecosystem: Environmental > Aquatic > Freshwater > Lake | place: USA: Lake Erie, Ohio...
GCGCGCGCTGCCGCGGCCCGCCGCTACACGTCCCTGCGGCCCCCCCCCCGCGCCCCCCCCCCCCCCGCGCCGCTGCAATTCGCACTGGGCAACCAGATGGCGGCGCAGGGACGCTGGGCCGAGGCGCAGCAGGCCTACTTCACCGCCTACAGTGCCGAGTCCGACAATCCGGACTACTGCTACAACCTGGCTGTCAGCCTGGACCAGTTGCGCCAGACCAGGCTCGCGCAGGACTTCTACTCCAAGGCGATCGCCCTTTCTTCGAACCGGCGCGCGGGCTTCGATCCGGCGCGCGCCAAGGCCAGGCTCGAGCAACTGGCCAATCCGGTGAAATGAACGCGCCCGCGTCCAATGCCGCCCTCGGCGGCGCGGCGCCCTCGCAAAAACCGCTCGGCCGGATCCTGGTCGAGCGCGGCATCCTTTCCGAGGACCAGCTGCGCATCGCGCTCAAGGAGCAGCAGCGCACCAACCAGCCGCTCGGCAAGGCGCTCAAGTCGCTCGGCTTCGTCACCGAGGCCACGCTGCGGGATGCGCTGTCAGAGAACCTCGGCGCGACCGGCGTCGATCTCGCGCACATCATCATCGATCCGGCCGCCATCAACGCCATCCCGCGCGAGTTCGCCAAGCGCCACATGCTGTTCCCGCTGGAAATGGACCGGCGCGGCCATCGCTTCGCCGTCGCCATGAGCGACCCCAACAACGTGGTCGCGCTCGACCAGTTGCGCGCCCACCTCCTGGCCACGCTGCGCGAGCCTTACGAGGTGGTGCCGCTCCTGGCGGGCGAATCCGAAATCGCGCGTGCGGTCGACCAGTACTTCGGCTACGAACTTTCGATCGACGGCATCTTAAACGAGATCGAGACCGGCGAGATCGACTACCAGAGCCTGTCGACCACCACCAACGAATACAGCCAGCCGGTGGTGCGCCTGGTGGACGCCCTGCTCGCCGACGCGGTGCAGCGCAACGCCTCCGACATCCATTTCGAGCCGGAACAGAATTTCCTGCGCATCCGCTACCGCATCGACGGCGTCCTGCGGCAGATTCGCGCGCTGCACAAGCAGTACTGGCCGGCCATGGTGGTGCGCATCAAGGTGATCAGCCAGATGAACATCGCGGAGACGCGCGCCCCGCAGGACGGCCGCATCACCCTGTTCCTCACCGGCCGCTCGGTCGACTTCCGGGTCGCCGCGCAGCCCACCACGCACGGCGAGAACATCGTGCTGCGCATACTGGACCGGCAGCGCGGCCTGGTGCCCCTGGACAAGCTGGGCCTGCAGGAGGCGCAGCTCGGTCTCATGAAGCTGATGCTGGCCAGGCCCGAGGGCATCATCCTGGTGACCGGGCCCACCGGGTCGGGCAAGACCACCACGCTGTACTCGATCCTCAACCACATCAATTCCGAGGGCATCAACATCATGACCCTCGAGGATCCGGTCGAGTATCCGATGAACATGGTCCGGCAAACCAGTGTCAACGAGGCCGCCAAGCTGGATTTCGCCACCGGCATCCGGTCGCTGATGCGTCAGGACCCGGACGTCATCCTGGTCGGCGAGATCCGCGATACGGATACCGCCGAGATGGCGTTTCGCGCCGCCATGACGGGCCACCAGGTTTACTCGACATTGCACACCAACTCGGCGATCGGCGCCATCCCGCGCCTGCTCGATATCGGCATCCTGCCCGACATCATGGCCGGCAACATCGTGGGCATCGTCGCGCAGCGCCTGGTGCGGCGCCTGTGCCGCCATTGCAAGGAAGCGCATCCGGCCAACGAGCTGGAATGCCGCATCATCGGCGCCGAGGGCGGCGAACCGCCGGTGATCCACCGCGCCGTGGGATGCGAACACTGCGAATACCGGGGCTACCGGGGGCGGCTGGCGATCATGGAAGTCCTGAAGATGGATTTCGACCTCGACGAACTGGTGGCGCGACGCGCCACCACGCGGGAGCTGACCCAGCTCGCGCTGGCGAAGGGCTTCATCCCTCTGGCGGAGGACGCGGTGCGACGCGTCCTCGACGGCACAACCACCATCGAAGAGGTCGCGCGGGTAGTCGATTTCACCGGCCGCGTCATGGGGCAGCGCTGATGGCCTCGCGCGACAGCGGCACCGGTCCGCACTGCTAGGGGTTGAGGCGGAATGGCCGTATTCGCCTACAGCTCCGTCGATTCAGTCGGCAAGCGCGTCAACGGCCGGCTGGAGGCGGTCAACCTGACCGACCTCGAAATGCGCCTGCGGCGCATCGGGCTGGACCTCATCAACGCGGACGTCACCGACAACACCCGCCGCGCGCTGTTCGGCTCCAAGCGCATCACCCGGCGCGACCTGATCACCTTCTGTTTCCATCTCGAACAGATGCTGGCCAGCGGGCTGCCCCTGCTCGAGGGACTGACCGAGCTGCGCGACGGCATGGATTCGCCGCGTTTTCGCGAGGTGATCGGCTCGATGATCGAGGCCATCGAGGGCGGCAAGACCCTGTCCGAATCGCTGGCCGACCATCCCCAAGTGTTCGACAGGATCTTCGTCAGCCTGACCCGCGCCGGCGAGCAGACCGGCCAACTCGCCGAGGTACTGCGGCGCATTTCCGAAGCGCTCAAATGGCAGGACGAACTCGCGGCGCACACCAAGAAGATCGTCCTGTATCCCAGCTTCGTGGCGGTGGTCGTGTTTGCCGCCGTCGCGTTCCTGATGATCTACCTGGTGCCGCAACTGGGCGGCTTTCTCAAGAACCTGGGCCAGGAGCTGCCGCTGCAAACCCGCGCCCTGATCAGCGTCGCGGGCTTCATGCAGGACTACTGGTACCTGATCCTGGGCCTACCCGTCGCGCTGGTGCTGCTGGCGGCCGCCGCATTGCGGTATTCACCGAATTTTGCCTTCACGTTCGACCGCTACAAGCTGCAGATCCCGTATGTGGGGCCGATCCTGCACAAGATCATCCTGTCGCGCTTCGCCAGCACCTTCGCGATGATGTACACCGCAGGCATCACCGTGCTGGACATCCTCAAGATCGCCGAAGACGTGTCAGGCAACCTCGCGGTGGGCGACGCCATCGCGCGCGCCAGTTCCCTCATCAACGAAGGCCAGAACATCACCTCGGCGTTCCAGGCCGTCGGGCTGTTTCCGCCCCTGGTGCTGCGCATGCTGCGCGTCGGCGAATCCACCGGCGGCCTGGATCAGTCGCTGCTCAACGTGAGCTACTTCTACAACCGCGAAGTGCGCGAATCGGTCGAACGGGTGCAGGCCCTGATCGAGCCGGTCCTGACGGTGATTCTCGGCCTGATCATCGGCTGGATCCTGCTGGCCGTGCTGGGCCCGATCTACGACGCGATCGGCAAGCTGAAGATCTGATGCCATGCTGACGCCGTCCAAACGCATACTGTCCATCACCGCCGCCGGGTGCGACTGCTACCTGGCCGCCGGCAGCCGGCTGGTTCTGGAAGCCCGCTTCGTGCCGGGCGAGGGAGAGGTCTTCGCGGCCTTCGCGAGGTCGCGGCGCAGTTCGATCTTCCGCGTCCTGTCGGACCAGATCGAAGAGGATTTTCGCCAGGACACCGTGCCCTTTCTGCGCGGCGCGGCGCGCACCCGGCTGCTCGACCGCAAGACCGGCCAGATCTACCGCGACTCGCCCTATCACGCCATCGCCTCGCTCGGCCGCCAGGCCGATGGCCGGCGCGACGAGCACGTGCAAATGCTTGGCCTTACCAATGTCGAAGGCCTCAATGAGTGGCTCGCGCCGCTCTCGGCTGCGGGCGCGCGCGTGGCAGGCGTCTTCTCGCCGCCGGTGGCCGCACCGAACCTGCTGCGTTGGTTGAAGGCGCGCACCGGCAGCCCGCCCCGGCGCATGCTGCTGGTCTCGGTCAACCGGTCCGGCCTGCGCCAGACCTTCATCGACAACGGCGTCGCGCGTTTTTCCCGCCTTGCGGCCATCGCGCACGACGAGGGCGACGATTTCGCGACAGCCTGCCTCACCGAAGTCAACAAGACGCAGAACTACCTGGTCGGCCTGCGCCTTTTGCCCAGGGACGAAACGCTGCCGGCGCTGATTCTGGTGCCGCCGGGCGAGGAAGCGGCGTGGAGCCGCCCCGGACTGCTGGTGGATGCACTCGACGCGATCTTCCTCGACCTCGCAGTTGCCCGGCGATGCGTCGGCTTAAAGCGCGTCGAAGCCCTCGAAGCGACCGGCGTCGCGGCCGACGAGGAGGCGCAGTTCGCCGACACCCTCTGGGTGCAGGTGATCGCCCGCGCGCGGCCCAGGCTCAATTTCGCGCCGGGCTGGCTGCGCGAGACATACCGTCTGTGGCAGGCGCGCGTGGCGGTCTGGGCCGCCGGCTCGCTGGTGCTGCTGGCGGGCATCGGCTGGGGCATGGAACGGCTCGCCGAATCCGAGAACCTGGTAGGCCAGTCGGCGCGCCTGCGTACCGAAACCGTACGCAACAACATCAGTTACGAGCGCACCAAGCGCGGATTCCCGCCGCTCCCGGCCCCCCCCGAGCAACTGAAGGCGAGCGTTACATCGTTTGAAAGCATCAATGCGCGCGCCGTGGCGCCGGCGGCACTACTGTCGGAAGTCGGGCAGGCGCTGGAAAAGGCCCTCGACTTCCGTCTGCTGCGCCTGGAGTGGCAGCAAGGCGACGCGGATCCGGCGCAGGCAGCCACGCCCGGCACAGCGGGCGTGCCGGCGCAGCGCTTCGAGTGGGTCACCCTCCACGGCATGGCCGGCAAGAACGCCGGCGACGCCGATGCACGCGTGAATACCGATATCGCCCTGCGCACCGCCGAATTGCTGCGCGCGGTCAGGGGTTCTACGGTGGTGATCGTGCGTGCGCCCCTCGATCTCACGCCGCGCGGGCGGATCGCCGGCAGCGCCGTGCCCGAATCGCCCGCCGCGCGCCTTGCCTCCGACGACAATCCCAACGTCGAGATACGCGTCGCCCGGCGGGTCGGCTCATGAAGGCGATGTTCAAGCACCTGCAGTGGGCGATTCTCGGCGCCCTGCTGCTGGCCGGCCTCGGCATCGCCGCGGCCATCCATGGCCATGCGCGCCAACAGGAAGCCTCGAGAATCTTCACCATGGACGACACGGCGTATCGTGAAAGCAAGCAGCGCCTCGACAGCGTGTACGCGGAACGCCGCGAGATCGACGACTACCTGCTACGGTTCAACACGCTGCAATCCCTCGGCGCGCTGGGCAACGAGAACCGGCTGGAGTGGGTCGAGCGGATCGCCACCATCCGCAGCGAACTCGCCCTGCCGCGCCTCGTCTACACCATCGAGCCGCGCCAGGCCAACCCGAAACTGCAGCAGCCGGTGGCAGGGCTGAACTTCGAGACCAGTCGCATGCAACTCGACTTCACTCTGGTGCACGAAGGCGACCTGCTGCGCCTGATCGAGCGGTTGCGCTCGCCGGCCATGGGCGTCTTCGAACTGCGGGTGTGCACCCTTGTCCGGGCGCGGGCCGCCCAGGCGCCCTACGGCGCGGACGCGAGCGCCACGCTCCCGGGCAACCTCGACGGGTCGTGCGAGTTCGACTGGATCAGCCTGACCGGCGTGACGCGCCCGGCCGTGGCCACGCCGCCCGCACCGGGGCCAAGCTCATGAAAAGGCTACTCCTCGCATTGTCGACCGTAGTTCTGGGAGCCGGCGCAGCTGTCACCGGCGCGTCGGCCCGGGACGGGACCGGCAGTACCGCGCCGGAACTCGGACGGCTTTTTTTCAGCGCCGCCGAACGCGCGAAGCTTGAACAGGACCGGGGACGTCTGCCGGACCGCCCGAGTCCGGAAACGCCTCGGTCGATTGGCGTCACCGGTCTGATCACCCGACCCGGCGCGCCCGCGCTACCCGTGATCAACGGCAAGGTGGTCTTTCCGGGCGACAATCCATCCGGCCTGCGCATCAGCGGCAGGGCCGACGGCCGGGTTCTGATCACGCCGCCCGATGGCGCCGGACGGACGGCGAAGCCCGGACAATTTCTCGACCTCGAGACAGGCGAAATACGCGAGCGGTTCGAACTGCCCGGCCAGCGGGATGCGCGAGGGTCCCAGCCTTCCCAGCACACACCGTATGTCACCGGTACGCTGCAAAAGGTCGAGGCCGCGCCGGCGCCCCAGGTCAAGAAGGCGCGCCGGCCGCGCCGCGGCATCGCCAGGCGCAGCGCTGCGCCCCCGCCCAAGCCGCCTGCAGAGGCGCCTGCCCCGCAAGCGCCGAGGGTCGCGCCGCCCAACGCTGCCGCCCCCGCCATTCCGGCCCCGCTGCCGCGCCAGCCCTGACGCGGCCCCCAAAAGGCTGGATGATGACGGCAATCGCCGCCCTGCAACCCGCTGATGCGTGACATGCGCCGCCCTGCGCCCGGCTTGAGGTTATTCGCGCAGCCGCCTTCCGCGCAGCGCGGCGCGGTGCTGCTGGTCATGGTGCTCGTCCTTTTGATCGGCGGCGCATGGTTCGGTTTGAAGTTGCTGGGCAGCGCGCGCATGGCGGCGCCCGCTGGCGCGCACGGCCTGATGGCGGCGCGTGATGCCCTGCTCGGCGCGTCCGTCGCGATGGTGGTCGCCGGCGTCACCAGTCCGGGGCGGCTACCGCCGCCCGATTTTCTCGATCCCGCCGAAGGGCCGGCCAACTACGACGGCAACATCAACCTTGCCTGCGCGCGCGCCGCCTGGACCAACGGCGCCGCGCTACCCGCGGTCGGCGGCACGTTGCCGGCCGACATTCGCTGCTTCGGACGCCTTCCGTGGGCGTCGCTGGGACTGGGCGAATTCGGCGCGGTACCGCAGGCCGACCCGCAGGGGATCGTGCCCTGGTATGCCATCTCGGCAAACCTGATCACGGGTTGCATACCCGCGCTCAACCCGGGTGTGCGCAACACCGCCTACACCGGGTTTGCCGCCCCCGCCACCTGCAAGACCGTGGCGCAGCCGTTTCCCTGGCTCACGGTGCGCGACTACCGGGGCAATGTGCTCACCACACGCGCCGCCTTCGTGCTCATTCTTCCCGGGCCGTCCCTGGGCGGCCAGAACCGGACGCCTTTGCCCCTGCAAGGACCGGCCGCCTACCTCGATGCCGTGACCGTGACCCCCGGCTGCAACCAACCCTGCGTGCCGGGCGACTACAACAACGCGCGTTTCGACTGGCCAAACAATGTGGGGCTGAGCTTCATCCAATGCGCCCCGCCGGGCAGCGGCACCGACGCCGGCTTCGCTCAGCCCTACCAGTGCAACGACCGCCTGCTCTACGTGACCATCGACGAACTCATGGAACTGGCCGAGCGGCGCGCCTTGCAATACGCCAGCGACCGCCTGCAAACCTTCTTCGCGACCAATTTCTTCTTCCCCTACGCGGCGCCGCACGACCCGGCGGCGGCCAGCGGCTTCGGGGAATGCCAGAACGGCCTTCTAAGCGGCCTCATCCCGCATGTCAAGGAAAGCAGCGCGCTCGACCCGCTGCGCTGTACCCATCCGGCCTTCGATTTCGATTCGGCCAATCCGCCCCCGCTCACCTTCGAGGCCTGGTTCAACACCAACCGCTGGGGCGACTACATCTACTACGCGGTGGCCGCCGACTGCACCCAGGCAAGCCCCGGCGCAAGCGCGGCCGCCGACTGCGGCGGCGCCAGCGGCGCGCGCCTGGCCGCCGGCGCCGCCGCGAACGCGCGCGCGTTGCTGATATCGGCCGGCGCGCCCATCCTCGCCGCCCCGTTCGCCGCCTCGCGCGGCGCCGCCCAGACGCGCCCATCGGCGCTCGTGTCGAACTACCTCGACAGCATCGAAAACACCAACGGCGACAATCGCTTCGACGCCCCCACCACCGCATTATCGAGCGCCTACAATGACAAGACCCTGGTAGTAGCGCCATGAAATCGACGCAGCGGCAACACGGTTTCACCCTGACAGAGATCGCCATCGTGATGCTGGTCATCGGGCTTGCCCTGGCCGCGACGATCGTGCCGGTCGGGCGCCTGATCCAGACGGGCCAGATCGGCAGCAACCAGGAGAGGCTGGACACCGCCCGCGAGGCGCTGCTGGCCTTCGCCGCCATCAATGGCCGGCTGCCCTGCCCGGACCGCACCGGCGACGGCCTCGAGGATCGCCGCGCGGGCGGCGACCCGTCCGCCTTCGGCTGCGCGGGCAACGTCTATGAAGGTTTCCTGCCCTGGGCCACGCTCGGCGTACCGCAGATCGATTACTGGGGAACCCGCCTGCGCTACCGGGTGAGCGCCGAATTCACCCGCGCCGGAAACACCAATGAATGGATATGCGGTCCCGTGCCCGGACAATCCCTCGCCGGCACCGTCGCGCCGGGCTGCGCGGTCAGCGGCGCCCTGCCGCCGGGTTGCAATGCCGCGGCGGGGAACCCGAACAGTTGCACCTTCGAGATCGCCGACACGGGCGATATTCCGGTGCGCGACGGCCAGGCCGGCCGCGCCGGGACGGTGTTCCTGATGAATCCCACGGTGGTGCCGCCCACCGGTGCCGTGGCTGTCATCCTGTCGCACGGCGCCAACCGGCTCGGCGGAACCGGCCAGGACGGCACCGCCTTCGCCGCACCGGCGGCCGGTACCGACGAGGCTCTCAACGGACCGGCGTTGGCCGCGATCGCCGCCGGCCCGCGGCTCCCGGCAGCCCCCTTCATCGCCCGACCCCCGCTCGACGGCGCGCCGGCGGCATGCAACGACAATGCCGCGGCGGCCCTGTGCAATTTCGATGACCAATTGGTCTACATCGGCGCCAACACCCTTGTCAGCCGCGTCCTGCAGTCGGGCCTGCGTCTGCGTTGACGCGGGTGCCGAAGTGGTCGGCGGTGAACCGATGCCCGGCGCATAATCACGCCATGCCGCCCCAAGAGCCGGAGCCCCCCATCACTCGGGCGCCGCGCGATGGCCCGCGCGCCGTCGCGACCATCGCCACCATCGCCACCGTCGCGACCATTGCCCGCTACACCGCGGCCGAGGCGCTCCACAACCGCATACTCGTCAGCGCGCTCGTGACCATCGTCGCCGGCGTCGCCCTGGGGCAGTTCGCGGGCGAACTCGCGCTTACCGATACGCGCGGCATCAGCGCCGCGGCCCAGGCCTGGCTGTTCCGCATCGCAGCGGTGTTCCTGATCGCAAGCTTCGCGATTTCGTCGCTGGTGCGCGAGGCCGACGACAAGGGGCTCGAACTGCTGCTCGCGCTGCCGCTGCCGCGGGCCGGGTATCTGTTCGGCAAATGGGGCGGATGCACACTGGTTGCGGCCATCCTGACAGCACTGTTCGCGTTGCCACTGTTGTCGGTCGCCCCATGGACGGCGGTGTCGGCCTGGGCAATATCGCTGTTCTTCGAACTGGCCATCGTGGCAAGCGCAAGCCTGCTGTGCGCGCTGACCTTCACCCATCTCGTCGCGAGCCTGGCTGCGGTGAGCGCCTTCTACATCCTCGCACGCACCATGGCGGCGCTACTGGCCATCGGCGGCAGCCCGGTAGTTCCCCAGGATTCCACTGCTTTCCGCTTCGCCGCGGCCCTGCTGGAGGGGATTGGCGCGCTGCTGCCCCGCCTCGACCGATTCTGCCGCTCCGATTGGCTGACGACGGGTGCGGCGGCCTGGGCGGAGATGCCATGGCTGGCCGCGCAGACTGTTGTTTACGTCAGCCTGCTGCTGGCGGCGGCCTATGTTGACCTAATGCGCAAGAGTGTATGAATTGAGGAGTCGCCGCCGCAACCAGCGCCCGCCAAGCGTGGTGCGTCCCGCCGCATGGTGCGTACTTGTCCTGGCGCTGGCGGGGCAGGTCGCGCTCTCCACCCTGACGCCGCGCGGGCAACCGCAGGCCGAGGACCTGCAGGCGCCGCCGGGTGTTCGCGCCATCACGGCCGCTTCGCTCGGGGACCCGCTGGCCGCCGCCAAGCTGATGAACCTGGTGTTGCAGGCGCACGACAATCAGCCCGGCGTCCCGGTGCCCTTCATGCACCTTGATTACCTGCAATTGCAGCGCTGGCTGGACCGCATCCTCGAGCTCGACCCGAACGGGCCGTATCCTCTGATGGCGGCCAGCAGACTCTACGGGGAGGTGCCCGACCGCCAGCGCCAGCGCATGATGCTCGATTTCGTGCACGAAAAATTCCATGCCGATCCGAACCGCCGCTGGCCGGCGCTGGCCCATGCCGCCCATGTGGCCCGGCACGGGCTCAAGGACATGGCGCTGGCGCGCGTCTATGCGGCCAGCCTGCGGCGCGAAGCCACCGGCCCCGGGGTGCCGGGCTGGGTCAAGCAGATGGAGATCCTGCTGCTGGCGGACATGGATGAACCCGCAGCCGCCCGGGTCCTGCTGGGCGCCTTGCTCGACAGCGGCCAGATCACCGACCCCGCCGAGGCGCGCTTCCTTGCCGCGCGCCTGGCCGCATCCGAACAGGCCCCCGAACACAAGCCCGGGATGGCGCATTGACTACCTGCCTCCGGGGCCGTCCGGCCTGCGCTGGCCCGGACGCACGCGATCGCGATAAACCACCACCGCGCGAGGTATACCGTGGCATGGCCGCAACTTGCGCCGCCAAAGAAGCGTTGTCGGGTTGCACAACCCTTGCAAAATCAATGGAGTTAGACGCATACTTTGGTAAACTGCTTGAATTTAGGGGGGCGACATGCGCAAACAGCAAGGCTTCACGTTGGTGGAAATCGCGATCGTCCTCGTTATCATCGGACTATTGCTGGGCGGGATTCTGCGGGGACAGGAACTCATCCAGGGCGCGCGCGTGCGCAACGTCATCGACCAGCAAAACGGGGTACGGGCGGCCTACTTCGCATTCCAGGACAGGTTCCGGCTGGTCCCCGGCGACATCGGCCCCGCGCAAATCGCCGTGGTCGGCAATGGCGTGCTGGCATCCACCGATGCCGCAGGCGGCAACGGCCAGATCGCAGCCAACGATTCTTCGACCGCCTTCCAGAACCTGACCGCGACCGGTTTCCTGTCGTGTTCGGTCTGTACCGTGGCCCAGGTGGCTTCGACCAATGCCAACAGCCCCACCAATGTCTACGGCGGCGTGCTGCAATTGACCACCGACGCGGTACTCGCCAACTTCAACGGCGCCGCTTTTGCCCTCAATATCCCGGCGGCACGGACTAACCTCAAGACCGGCAACCAGATTCCGTCCAACGTGCTCGCGGAAATCGACCTCAAGATGGATGACGGCAATCCGTACACGGGCAACTTTCGCTTCAGCACCTGGGCGCCGGCCGGCGCGGCCGCGGTGGCGCAAGGTAACTGCGCTGCGGGGCCGGTTGTCGGCCCACCGGCTGTCAGCCCGTGGAACAACGGCCAGGCCGCGGCGCCCGGCGGGGCCATCGGCGGAAACTGCGGCGGCGGGACCATCATCAATTAAGCCCTGGCCGGCATGCGCCCGGTCACTGGCATCACACATGGCCGCAGGACGTCCAGAACAGGCAGTGTCGGAATTTTTTACGCCAGCCGGCCGTACGCACATCACAGATCACCGAAACCTTTGAATTTCAATAACTAATTTTTTGAGCACGTTTCTTGCATCTTTTCGACGGCGCTGCCAGCCCCCTGCTTTCCGCTCCCCCGAAAAGAAAGATGTCGCGATGTTCCTGACCCTCAATCGAAAAAATACAAGCCTGAAATTGCTCGTGGCAGGGTTGGCATGTGCAGCCACCGTCTCCCACGCGGCCGTGACGACGTTTTCCAATCCCGCCAATGTCGTCGCCGGTACCGAATACAACTTCAATCAATACGACCCCGGCATCGGCCTGGAGGTATCCTTGCTCGGCGCCTCGGTGCCGGTAACGGGGTCGGGCGTCTCATTCATGGCGGACGAAAGCAAGGTGTTCGGGCTGTCCACGGTGGGCTACCTGGCAGATATCGTGTATTCGGCCAAGACCGCCGACTTGCAAACGAGCCTCAACGCACTGACGGCCACCATTTCTGGCGACGTGAAGACAATCGGCTTCTATCTGGGTTCGTATAACCACCCGGGTGCACCCTACAGCGCTGTGGTGACCGCCGGCGGTACCGACTACAGTTTCAGCGCCGGGCTTGCTCTGCCGGCGACGCATCTTGCATTCGGTTTTGTTGGATTCACTTCGCCGATGGCCATCACCAAGGTCATCTTCACGCAACCGGACCCCTACAATGCGCTGGACGTGCAGAAATTTTCCACCAGCAGCGTGGTGGCGGTGCCGGAGCCCTCGGCCTACGCCATGTTCGGCGCCGGGCTTGCGCTCTTCGGCATGATCGGCCTGCGCCGCCGCCGGCGCTGATCGCCCCCTGCCCGACGCACAAGGCCCCGCCCGGGGGGCCTTGCATAAGGCCCCGCCCGCGGGGCCTTTTCTTTTGCCGCGCCGCCGGCGCGCCTCGCGCCGCTCAGCCGCCTAGGAGCTGGCGCTCCGCCTGGGCGATCCGTTCAGGCGTGCCCTTGAGGACCAGCACATCCCCGGCCTGGAACAGGAGGTCGGGGCCGACCGGCGGGCTGGGTTGGCCCGGACGCCGCACCGCCACGACTTGCAGGTCTTCGCTCACCACGCGCAGTTGTCCCAGGGTCCTGCCGGTCGCCGCCGCACCGGGCTCCAGAATCACGGAATGCAGGCGAATGTGCCGGCCTTCGGTGAGATCCTCCGCCTCGTCGCTCGAGCCGTGGAAAAAGCCGCGCAGCAGACCGTAGCGGGACTCCCGCACCGCGCCGACCCGGCGCACCACCCGCGACACCGGGACGCCGGTGAGCAGCAGTGTGTGGGAGGCGAGCATCAGGCTGGATTCCAGCGCCTCCGGCACGACCTCGGCCGCGCCTGCGGCATGCAGCTTGTCCATCTCCGTATCGTCCTTGACGCGCACGATCACCGGCAAGCCAGGGCGTATTTCGCTGACATGACGCAGGATCTTCAAGGCTGCCGCCGTATCGGCATACGAGATCACCACCGCCTGGGCGCGCGCCAGGCCGGCAGCCATGAGCGACTCGCGCCGGCTCGCATCGGCGTACACCACCGCATCGCCCGCGGCTGCCGCTTCGCGGATGCGTTCCGGGTCCAGATCGAGCGCCATGTACTCGATGCCCTCGGCCGCCAGGAGCTTGGAAAGCACCTGCCCGTTGCGCCCGTAGCCGCAGATGATCACATGCCGGGTGGACTTGATGGTGCGCGAGGCGATCTGCGTGAGTTGCAGGGACTGGAGCATCCATTCATCGCGCGAAAAACGCATGGCGATCCGGTCGCTCGCCGCCACGATGAATGGCGCCGCGAACATGGATAGCAGCATCGCGGCGAGGATCGCATCCATCAGCGCGCCGTCCACCAGCTTGAGCCCGCCCGCCTGGGCCAGGAGCACGAAGCCGAACTCGCCCGCCTGCGCCAGCGCCAGCCCGGTGCGTATCGCGGTGCCGGAGGGACGCCTGAAAAAACGGCTCAAGCCCGCCACCACGGCAAATTTCGCCAGCACCGGCAGGGTCGCCAGCATCAGCACGAGCAGCGGTTGCGCCAGCACCGAGCGCACATCCAGAAGCATGCCGATGGTCACGAAGAACAGACCGAGCAGCACATCGCGGAACGGCTTGATGTCCTCCTCCACCTGATGGCGGTACTCGGTCTCGGATATGAGCATGCCCGCAACGAACGCGCCCAGGGCGAGGGAAAGGCCGGCGTGTTCGGTGATGTATGCGAGCCCCAGGGTCATCAGCAGCAGGTTGAGGATGAACAGCTCGTTGGAGCGGCGCCGCGCCACCACCGTAAGCCAGGCGCGCACCAGCCTGCGGCCCGCGAACAGCAGCACTGCCAGCACCACCGCGGCCTTGGCCAGGGCGATGCCGAGGGCGACCGGGATGTTCTCGGGCGCGCTGGCGAGCGCCGGCACCACCACCAGGAAGGGCACGACCGCCAGGTCCTGGAACAGGAGAATGCCGATCACGTCGCGGCCATGCTGGGCCTCCAGCTCGCCGCGCTCGCCCAAAAGCTTGACCAGTATCGCGGTCGATGACATGGCCAGCGCGCCGCCGAGGGCCACGCCCCCCTGCCACCCGATGCCCACCAGCATCGCGGCAGCCACGCCAATGACGGTGGTGGCAAGCACCTGCGCCAGCCCCAGGCCGAACACCGTGCCGCGCATGGCCATGAGGCGCGGCAGGTTGAATTCGAGCCCAATGGAGAACATCAGGAAAACCACCCCGAACTCGGCCAGGTAGCGGGTCTCCGGCGTGTTGGGCACAAATCCCAGCGCGTGCGGGCCGATCAGCACACCGGCCAGCAGATAACCCAGCAGCGGCGGCAAATGCAACTTGCGGGCGAGGGCGACGATGCCGACCGAGGCAGCGAGGAAAATCAGGACGATCTCGAGGGTCTTGGGCATCTAATCGGGTATTGGGCGGTTCATCGCCGAGGGGGCGCGTCCGGCAGTGGGAGGGGGCCGCACCTCTCGGGGCGAGCGCGCTGCGGCCCCCTGAAACAACGCGCCTCTACTGCAATCTTGATGCCAATTTTCGGACCCCGCATGAGCGCTTTGCTATACTCGATTGCATGATAGCCGTTGCGCCCGCAACCCGACAAACTGCTGCGTCCCGCCTGACCGGCGCGGATACGCTGCCGCTGGCGCGCGAAGTGTTCCAGGTGGAGGCGGCCGCGGTGTCAGCCCTGGCGGACCGCCTGGACGGCGCGTTTTCCAGCGCGGTGGACATGCTGCTCCAGTGCGGCGGGCGCGTGGTGGTGTCAGGCATCGGCAAGTCCGGACATATCGCCCGCAAGGTCGCGGCCACCTTCGCCTCGACGGGTACGCCGGCGTTTTTCGTCCATCCGGCCGAGGCCAGCCACGGCGACCTCGGCATGATCAGCCCGGACGACGTCGTCGTGGCATTTTCCAACTCCGGCGAAACCGCGGAACTGCTGGCCATCCTGCCGACGGTCAAGCGCCTCGGCGCCGGGCTGATCGCCCTGACCGGCAATCCCGCTTCCACACTGGCAAAGCTGGCCGACGCCAGCCTCGATACCAGCGTCGCCAAGGAAGCCTGCCCGCTCAACCTGGCGCCGACCGCAAGCACTACCGCGCAGCTGGCCATGGGCGACGCCCTGGCCGTGGCGCTCCTGCATGCCAAGGGCATCGGCCCGAACGATTTCGCCCGCTCCCACCCGGGCGGCGCGCTCGGCCGCAAGCTGCTCACGCGCGTGGCCGATGTGATGCGCACCGGCGAGCGCGTTCCGGTCGTGCCCGTCGGCGCCACCCTGGCCGAGGCTGTGCTGGAAATGTCGCGCAAGCAAATGGGCATGACCGCGGTCGTCGATGACGCCGGTCGCATCGCCGGCATGTTCACCGACGGCGACCTGCGGCGCGCGCTGGAGAAAATCGCCGACTTCCGCAACGCGCGCATCGCCGACGTGATGACGGTCGCGCCTCGCACCATCGGCGCCGACGCCCTGGCGACCGAAGCCGTCCACCTGATGGAGTCCGCGCGCATCACGCAATTGCTGGTGGGCGAGAACGGCGTCCTGACGGGCGCGCTCAACATGCATGACCTGTTCCGCAGCAAGGTGGTCTAGCCGCCCCATGGACACGCGCCCTCCGCCTTCGGCAGGTTCGCTCAAACAGCGCATGGCGGCGCTGCGCCTGATGGCTTTCGATGTCGACGGTGTCCTCACCGACGGGCGCCTCTGGTATGCCGCGGACGGCAGCGAGCTCAAGTGCTTCAATGCCCATGACGGCCATGGCATCAAGATGCTGCGCGATGGCGGGATCAAGCTTGCCATCATCACCAGCCGGCGCTCGCCGGTGGTGGAGCAGCGCGCGCGGGAACTGGGCGTGCATTACTGCCACCAGGGCGTCGCAGCCAAGCTCGCGACCTTCAACGACCTGCTCGCGGATCTTGATCTCGACCCGGTCCAGGCAGGCTACATGGGCGACGACCTGCTCGATCTGCCGGTGCTGATACGCGCCGGCTTTTCCGCCAGCGTTCCGGATGCGCCGGTGGCGGTACGCTCGCGCGTGCAGCACGTCACTCGGCACCCGGGTGGCGGCGGCGCGGTACGCGAGGTCTGTGAACTCATCCTCGACGCGCAGGGCAAGCTCGACGCGCAGATCGCGGAGTACCTTGCATGAAAATTCTGCCGCGCGGCGGCGCGGGAGCGTTTTTCCCGCTTGCCATCCTGATGCTCCTGGCCATGCTCACGTTCTGGCTGGCGCGCGGCATCGCGGTCGACGATCGGGACGCGCCGGCGCCGCAAAGCCGCGATCCGGACTACATCGTCGAGCGATTCACGCTCACCAGTCTTGCCGAGACGGGCGCGCAACGCTACGTCCTGTCCAGCCAGAAGATGGTGCATCTGCCGGGCGATGATTCGTCCATTCTTACCCGCCCGGTCCTGCGCCAGGCGCAGCCGGGCCAGCCGGAGACCCGCATCCGCGCCGACCGCGGCATCGTCACCTCCGGCGGCGAAATCGCCCACCTGCATGACAACGTCGAGGTCATGCGCGCGGGCGAACCGGCCGGCCCGAACCGGCAGGGCTCGAGCGAAATGCGCGTGACCACCAGCTATCTGCGCGTATTGCCCGACCAGGACCGGGCGGACACGGCGGCGCCGGTGCGCATCGAACAGGCAGGGTCCACGCTGCTGGGCACCGGCATGGAACTGGATAATCGCTACCGGCGCTTCCGCCTGCTTTCCGCGGTCAGCGCCACCTACAAGAAGAAGGAATAGCCTGGTCGCGCGCCTTCACGCCGGACCGGTTTTCAGGAACCTCCCACGATGCCAGCCGGGACACTCAAGCCGCTGTTGATCATCCTTGCCCTGTGCGCGGCAGCTACCGGTGCGATGGCCGAAAAAGCCGATCGCGACAAGCCGGTGAACATAGAAGCCGACCGCATGAACTACGACGACCTGCGCCAGGTCAATGTATTCGAGGGCAATGTCACCCTGACCCAGGGAACGCTGGTCATCCGCGCCGACAAGCTCACGGTGCGCCAGGACCCCGAAGGCTTCCAGCGCGGCACCGCCGAAAAGGGCCCGGGCGGATTCGCCTATTTCCGGCAGAAGCGCGAAGGCCTCGACGAACTGGTGGAAGGCTGGGGCGAGCGCATCGAATACGACGCACGCAACGAAAAGGCCGAACTTCTCGTCCGCGCGCGCATCCTGCGCAGCGGCGACGAGGTGCGCGGCAGCCACATCACCTATGACGCGCGCACCGAGTTCTACAGCGTGGTGGGCGGGCGGGATGTGGCATCCCCCAACAACCCGGATGGCCGCGTCAGGGCCGTCCTGCAGCCGCGCTCGAATCCGCCCGCGCCGGCCCCCGCGGAGCCGGCCGACAAGCGCACGAGCCTGACCCTCAAGCCGTCGGGCGGCATTGCCGCGCCGCGCCCCGAGTATCCGGAGCCGATGAAGAAATGAGCCATCTCGCGGCGTCGGGCCTGAAAAAGAAGTACAAGTCGCGCGAAGTCGTCAAGGACGTGTCGTTCGACGTGGCCAATGGCGAAGTGGTCGGTCTGCTGGGCCCCAACGGCGCCGGAAAGACCACCTGCTTCTACATGGTCGTGGGGCTGGTGGGGGCGGATGCGGGCACCATCACGCTGGGCGGGCAAAACGTCACATCCCATCCGATGCACCGGCGCGCCCGCCTCGGCTTGTCCTACCTGCCGCAGGAAGCCTCGGTATTCCGCAAGCTCACCGTCGAGGAAAACGTCCGCGCTGTGCTGGAGTTGCAGGGCCTTGATGCGGCCGCCATCGGAACGCGGCTCGACGAACTGTTGGGAGAGCTCAACATCGGCGGATTGCGCGACAGCCCGGCCCTTTCGCTTTCCGGCGGCGAACGGCGGCGGGTGGAAATCGCGCGGGCGCTGGCCACCAACCCCAAGTTCATCCTGCTCGACGAGCCTTTCGCCGGCGTCGACCCGATCGCCGTGCTGGATATCCAGAAGATCATCAGGTTTCTCAAGGAGCGGTCGATAGGTGTGCTGATCACCGACCACAACGTACGCGAAACCCTCGGCATCTGCGATCGCGCCTACATCATCAGCGAAGGGCGTGTTCTGGCCGCGGGCGTCCCGGACGCCATCGTCGAGAACGAAAATGTGCGCCGCGTGTATCTGGGCGAGAACTTCCGACTCTAGGACCGCATGAAGCAGGCTCTTCAACTCAAGCTATCGCAGCACCTGACGCTGACTCCGCAGTTGCAGCAGTCGATCCGTCTGCTGCAGTTGTCGACCATCGAGTTGAACCAGGAGATCGAGCAGATCCTGTCGGAAAACCCCCTGCTCGAACGCGAATACGAATCCACCGCCTCCGAAGCGGCGAGCTTCGGAGGCGACGAGAAGGTACGGACCGAAGCGCTGCCCGAAGCGGCGTCGGCTGGCGAGAGCGCCGCACCGGACGGCGACTGGGGCGACCGCGATGCCGCCATGGTCTCGCGCAACACCCGCAGCGATGACGACGAAGACGCACCAGGCCGCCAATTCGCCGCCGCCGGCACCACCCTGCGCGAACATCTTCTCTCGCAGATCACCCTCATGCACCTGACGCCGCGCGACCGCGGCCTGCTGAGCGCGCTCATCGAGGGGCTCGACGAGGACGGCTACCTGACCATGCCGCTCGAGGAGATCCGCGACCTGCTGCCGCCGGAACTCGATGTCGACATCGACGAGCTGGAAACCGCGCTGAAACTGCTGCAGACCTGCGAACCCGCCGGCATCGCCGCGCGCGACCTTGCCGAAGCGCTGATCCTGCAACTCGACGGGCTGCCGAAAACCGCCACCAACAGCCTGGCGCGCGGTATCGTCGCCGCGCATCTCGATCTTCTCGCGGCGCGCGACTTCGCGCAGATCAAGCGGGTTTGCAAGTGCAGCGAGGCAGATCTGAAGGTCGCCCGCGAACTGATCCTGTCGCTCAACCCGCGTCCCGGCGCGCAATTTGACACCAGCGACACGCGCTACGTCACGCCGGACGTGATCGTGCGCAAGACCAAGACCGGCTGGCGCGCCGGCATCAATCCGGATGCCGTGCCGCGCCTGAAGATCAACCGCCTGTACGCCGACATTCTCTCGCGCGAACGCGGGCGCGGCGCCAGCGGCGAAGCCGGCGGACTCATCAGCCAGCTGCAGGAAGCGAAGTGGCTGCTCAAGAATGTGCAGCAGCGCTTCGAGACCATAGAGCGGGTCGCGCAGGCAGTGGTCGAGCGCCAGCGGCATTTCCTGGACCATGGCGAAGTAGCGATGCGTCCGCTGGTGTTGCGCGAGATCGCCGACGAACTCGGGCTGCACGAGTCGACCATTTCGCGGGTGACCACCAACAAGTACATGCTCACGCCGAGAGGTTTGTTCGAACTCAAGTATTTCTTCGGCAGTCATGTGGCGACCGATACCGGCGGGGCTTGCTCTTCGACGGCGATCCGCGCTTTAATAAAGCAACTCGTCACCTCGGAGGACATCAAACGACCCTTGTCAGACTCGAAGATTGCAGACGTTCTCGGCCAGCAGGGAATCGTCGTGGCGCGGCGCACCATCGCCAAGTACCGCGATGCACTCAAAATTCCGCCGGCCAATCTGCGAAAGTCCTTGTAGGAGGGCCTGGTTGCAAACCCGGGCAGCGAAGCGCTGCGGTGAAGCGCTGGTGCCGTACCTACTCGCAAGGCCTTGCAGTGAATTGTTTCATGACGTCCACAAGACGTCTGCAAGACGGCTACAAGACGCAGAATGCAAAAACGCAGGTCGCCCTCATGAACCGGATCGTCCGGTCGATATGCCGGAATGATGCGGTTCGAATCGCAAAGGAGGCAGCATGAATTTCAAAGTCAGTGGGCACCATGTTTCGGTCACACCCGCCATTCGCGATTACGTTCAAGCGAAGCTTGCCCGCATCAACCGCCACTTCGACCACGTCATTGACGTCAACGTCATCCTGACGGTCGAAAAACTCGCCCAAAAGGCGGAAGTCAGCGTCCATGTCCGCGGACGCGACATCCACGTCGAAACCGTCGACGAAAACATGTACGCCGCCATCGACACGCTGGCCGACAAACTCGACCGGCAGATCATCAAGTACAAGGACAAGGCCCAGGCGCATCAGCACGAAGCGCCGAAGCGAACCCTCAACTAGCACGTGCCGGCCCGGCGCCGTCCGCGCCGCCCCTTCATGGGCCATACGGACGCGCCGCGGCAGCCATGTCCGCCGCGAGGGCGGACGTATAATCGCGCCCTCGATTTCAACCCGATGATCGCCCGAATCGTCGCGGCAGCATGAGTACGCAACCCCAAAGCGCCCCTTCGACCATCGCTCGCCTTCTGCCGCCGACCAATGTCGCCCTCGATCTGGATTTGTCGAGCAAGCGCCGGGTGTTCGACGAGGCTGGCCTGCTGTTCCAGCATCATCAGGGCATCGCCCGGGCGACCGTGTTCGACAGCCTGTTCGCGCGCGAACGCCTGGGTTCGACCGGCCTGGGCCAGGGCGTGGCGATCCCGCACGGCCGCATCGCCAAGCTCTCCGCACCGGTAGGCGCGTTCCTGCGCCTGAAGGAGCCGATCCCGTTCGAGGCGCCGGACGGCAAGCCCGTCAACCTGCTGTTTTTCGTGCTGGTGCCGGAGAAGGCCACCGAGGCGCATCTGCAGATCCTCGCGGCGCTGGCGGAAATGTTTGCCGACAGCCGCATGCGCGAAACCCTGGCAGCGCTCCCCGATGCGGCGGCCGTGCATCGCGAACTCATCACCTTCCGTCCCGATGCAAACCCTCACGCTTAGGGCGCTGTTCGACGACACCGCCGATGAACTCGCACTCACCTGGATAGGCGGCGAGGAGCACGGCTCCAGCACCGTCAATCCGGAGGCCTATGCCACCCATGCGGTGGCCGACATGGTGGGTCACCTGAACCTGATCCACAAGAACCGCATCCAGGTCATCGGGCAGCCGGAATACGAGTATCTGTCTTCCCTTACCGCGACACGCCAGCAGCACCTGCTGGCCGAACTGCTCGGCGGCGGCCCGCCCGCAGTGATCGTCGCCGATGGCGTCAACGCGCCGGCGCTGGTGGTCGAGGCATGTGCGCACCACGGGGTGCCGGTGTTCACCACCCCGACCGCGGCAGCCACCGTCATCGACATGCTGCGCGTCTACCTTACGAAGCTGCTGGCGGAGAAGACCACCTCGCACGGCGTGCTCATGGACGTGCTGGGCCTGGGCGTGCTGATCACCGGCGAATCCGGGCTCGGCAAAAGCGAGCTCGGCCTCGAACTCATCAGCCGCGGGCACGGTCTGGTCGCCGACGATGTCGTCGAACTGACGCGGATCGCGCCGAAAACGGTCGAGGGTCGCTGCCCGCCCCTGCTCAAGGACCTGCTCGAAGTACGCGGCCTCGGCCTGCTGGACATCAAGGCCATTTTCGGCGAGACCGCGGTGCGGCCTAAGATGAACGTCAAGCTCATCGTCCATCTCGAGCGGCCGAGCGCGGCCGCCAAGGCCGATTACGAGCGCCTGCCGCTGAACGCGAACTTCCAGGACCTCATGGGGGTCAACGTCCGCCGGGTCAGCATCCCGGTAGCCGCCGGCCGCAACCTGGCCGTGCTGGTGGAAGCGGCGGTCCGCAACACTATCCTGCAATTGCGCGGCGTCGACACCATGGCCGACTTCATGGCGCGGCAGCAGGATGCGATGAACGAGGGCTGACCGGCCTGCACGGTGCGCCCGGCCGCAGGCCGGATGCCCCCCTTGGAAAGCATGTTTTAATTTGATCCGGCATAGGTGTGCCAGGGGGCGCGCCGCCATCGATCCAAGGAGGATAACCCGATGAAGAGGATGTTCGCCAGCCTGATGCTGGCCCTGCCGCTGGCCGCCACGCCCGCGCTAGCAGAAGACAAGAAAGAGCCCACCAAACAGCAGAACAAGATGGCCGAATGCAACAAGGCGGCCGAGGGCAAGAAAGGCGATGAACGCAAGGCGTTCATGAAGGAATGCCTGACGGACAAGAAGAAGGCACAGCAGGAAAAGATGACGGCCTGCAACAAGGACGCCGACGGCAAGAAGGGCGACGAGCGCAAGGCCTTCATGAAGGAATGCCTCAGCAAATAACGCACCGCAACCGCGGCCCCGGGCGCACGTTTGTGCGCCCGGGTCATTTTTGCGTCATCATTCGATCGATGGAACTCGCAGACTTGACCGTCAGGACGCCGGCGGCGCCCGGGCAAGCGGACCCTGTTGCGTGTGCCGCGCAGCCATGCAGCTGATCCTCGTCACCGGCCTGTCCGGCTCCGGCAAGAGCGTCGCCCTCAACGTACTCGAGGACGCCGGCTATTACTGTGTCGACAACCTGCCGGCCCCGCTCCTGCCCGAGCTCGTCGCCACGCTGCGCGAGACCGGTCGCGACAAGGTGGCCGTGGCCGTCGATGCCCGCACCGCTTCGGTCACCGACTCGGTGCGCAAGGGCGTCTCCGACCTGCCGCAATACCTCTCCAATCTCACCTTCTACGGGGTCGATGTGCGCGTGCTGTTCCTCGACGCCAAGACCGACACCCTGATCAAGCGCTATTCGGAGACGCGGCGCCGCCACCCGCTTGATGACGGCAGCGCGACGATTCCCGAATACATACAGCGCGAAAGGGAAATCCTCTCCGAACTGCAGCCACTCGCGCACCACATCGACACCAGCGACCTGCGCCCCAACGCCCTGCGCGACTGGCTCAAGGATTTCCTCAAACCGGCCCGCGCCGACCTCACGCTGGTGTTCACGTCATTCGGCTTCAAGCACGGCATTCCCTTGGACGCAGACCTGGTGTTCGACGTGCGCGCCCTGCCTAATCCCCACTATGACCCGGTGCTGCGCCCGCTCACCGGGCGCGACGCCCCGGTGATCGCGTTTCTCGATGCCACCCCCGAGGCACAGGAACTGCTGGGCGACATCGAAGCCTTCGTGGGCAAGTGGCTGCCAAGCTTCGCCCGCGACAACCGGCATTACCTGACCGTGGCCATCGGCTGTACCGGCGGGCAACATCGCTCCGTGTACTTCGCCGAGCATCTTGCGGCCGCCTTCCTCAAACGCCGCACCGGTTCGCTCGAAGCGGAGATCCTGGTGCGCCACCGCGAGATCAAGGCCAATTGAATTCCCCGACCCCGCCGCGCGCGCCGGGCACACCGGATCTTTCGCGCCTGCCCATTTTCCCGCTCGGCACCGTGCTGTTCCCCGGCGGTGTCCTGCCGCTGCGCGTGTTCGAGGCGCGCTATGTGGACATGACGCGCGAATGCATGAAGGCAGGTACGCCATTCGGCGTCTGCCTGATCAAGGAAGGCGCCGAAGTCGGCACACCCGCAGTACCCCACGCAATCGGTTGCCTGGCGGAAATCCGCGACTGGGACATGCAGCAACTCGGCGTACTTTCCATCAAGACGCGCGGCACGCAACGCTTCCGCATCATCGATTCGCAGGTGGAAAAGGGCGGTCTGCTACGGGCCCGCGTGGAGCCCATCGACGCTGACGCCCCCACGACGATTCGCGCGGAGTTCAGCCAGCTGGGTTCGATTCTGCGCGACATCCTGCCGCGCGTTCCCGCGGAAATGATTCCCGAGCCGCATGCCTTCGATGACGCCGCCTGGCTCTCCAATCGCCTATCGGAGCTCATGCCCGTGCCGGCACTGGCCAAGCAGAGGCTCATGGAGCTCGATGACGCCGACACGCGCCTGGAGATTCTCTACCGCTTTCTCGGCCAGCAGGGCCTGAAGTAGACCGCTTCCCCCCGCGTGGCGATCGCCCGTTGCGTGCGGGGTCAGGTGAAGGTCAGGTGAAGAGATCAGGCGCCTGCAAGGCGGACAACAGCTTCCGCACCGGTGCCGGCACACCCGCTTCCGGCGCCTCGCGCAGGGTCAGCCACTCGTAGCGGGACTGGCCGGCCAGCGGGGCAACACCGCCCCTGGGTACCACGAGCACCGGGGTGATGGTCAGGTGGTAATGGGTGAACCCGTGTTCAACCGGCGCGAGTTGCGTCCTCCCCGTCCAGTCGGCGCCGAGTTGCGCGGCCATGCGTTGCGCCTGCTGCAGATCGTCGGCCTGCGGCAGGCTCAGCAATCCACCCCATATACCCGCGGCCGGACGACGCTCGAGCAGAACCCGGCCCCGGTCGCGCAGCACCAGCATGACGCATTGCCGGCGCGGCATCGCCTTGCGCGGTTTGGGATGCGGCAATTCGGCGGTGCGGCCGCTGGTTTTGGCCGCACAGGTGGCGGCCAGCGGACACCCTTCGCAGCGCGGGCGCGAGCGCACGCACAGGGTGGCGCCCAGATCCATCAGCCCCTGCGTGTACGGCTCGATGTCGCGCGCCGGCAGCAGGTCCTCGGCGATGCGCCACAGCGCCGCCTCCACCGGCGCGGCGCCGGGATAGCCTTCGACGCCGAAATGGCGCGCGAAGACGCGCTTGACATTGCCGTCCAGAATGGCCGCGCGCGCGCCGAAGGCGAACGCAGCGATCGCTGCCGCCGTCGAGCGGCCGATGCCCGGCAGCGACTGCAGGTCCGCCTGGCTGCGCGGAAAACGCCCGCCTTTCTCGTCGACGATGATGCGGGCCGCGCGATGCAGGTTGCGCGCCCGGCTGTAGTAGCCCAACCCGCTCCACAAACGCATGACCTGCGCCGCGTCGGCCGCGGCGAGGGCGGCGACATCCGGGCAGGCCTCCAGGAAGCGCGCGTAGTAGCCTACCACCGCGCTCACCTGGGTCTGCTGCAGCATGATCTCCGAGAGCCAGATCCGGTAGGGGTCGCGCGTATTCTGCCAAGGTAGATCGTGCCGGCCATGGCGCTTTTGCCACGCAATGACACGTGCGGCGAAACCGGGCTTTGCCTTGCGCGTGCGGCTCGCGGAACGCGGCGGCGCGGCGCTGGGGGCCGCCGCCTGTGTTCTAACGGCCAAGCAGTCCCCGCAGCTTTTCCTTGGCCTTGTCCTGCGTCGATTGCTGTTGCGCAGGCGCCTCGCCAGAGGCGCCTGCGCCAGGCTTGGCGATGCCGAGTTTCTCGCCCAGCTTGTCCTTGACCGCGTCCTTGGCCTTGTCAGTCACCAGACTGCCGGCGACGGCGCCGTACTGCACGTCGTACTTGAGCGCGTCGAACGGCCCGTTGATCCTGACCGGGATGGTGAGGCCCTTCAGCTGCGCCAGGTCCTTCGCGTCCTGCCCGCCCGACGTATTGACCACCGTCGCCCTGGCGAGGTAGTTCATCGAGGCGGCCGGAATATCCACCGTGCCCTCGCCGCCCAGGCGCACGAACGGCGACTTGGCGTCGAGGTCGTTCGACGTGGCGATACCGTTTTTGATCTGCGCGCTGATCTTCATTTCGGTGAAGTCGGTCTTGTCGTCCTTCCGCGCCTCCTGGATCTTCGACTTGTTGAGGGCCAGGGTGGCCTTGGCCTCGCGGAACGACTTGGCCAGGTTGATGCCCTTGTAGGCGCCGTCCTTGAGCAGGACGGAAGCCTGTCCGTTGAGGGATTTCTTGAGGGCCGAGGGCAGGTTGCCGGAGGCGGTGAGATCGAGCGTCACGTTGCCGCGCCCTTCGAGGATGTCCTTGTTGATCGCATCCTTCATCAGCGGATTGATGTTCACGCCGGCGAGATTCTGGCGAATCGTGAAAGCGTTCGTGTTCGCGTCGACCGATACCGAGCCCGCGAGCGTGCCCTGGTACAGGCCGGCGTTCATCGGGTTCACGTCGAGCTTGCCGCCGGCTGCCTTGATCACCAAGGTGACGTTGTTGGCCTTGACGTTGCTCACCTGCAGTTGCCCGATCTTTACCGTGCCCCCGGCATTGACCGCCTTCAGGCCGGAAAGGTCGATCGGCTTTTCCGCTCCAGCAGGCTTGGCCGGGCCGGGTGCGCCAGGCGGGAAATAGCGGTCGACATTGAGCTTGTCGGCGTTGAGATCGAAACTCAGCGTGCCGCCGGCGAACTTGGTCAGTCCCACCTTGGCCTGCACGCTGGTTTCGTCGAAACGGGTCGCCAGGTCGGTAGAGACGGTCTGGCGCGCCAGGTCGGCGCGCACGCTGCCGGTCACCGGCACCTTCACGCTTTTCATCGGCATCTGCGGATTGGCCAGCGTGAGGTCGGCATCGATGCGCGGCAGATCGAACTGGCGGGCCTCGAGATTGGCATTGAGCGCGGTGCCGATGCTGCCGGTCAGGGACGAATCGCCGAACTTCGCCTGGGCGATGTCGATGACGATCTTGCCGACACTGAGCGCCTTGGCCGAGCCCTTGACCTCGCCCAGGCTGAACTTCGCATCGACATTGTCGCGGCCGGACAGCTTGACGCTGCCGCTGATGGCCTCGCCCGATGCCGAATCCCGGTTGACGGCCAGCCTGGGGGCTTCCACCCGCACGTCGAACGCGTCGGCGTCCTTCTTGCCCACCGCGGTGAGCGACACGCCATCGAGCGCGATCTGCCCCGCCGCAGGGTTGAACACCAGTTTCGGCGCCTTGGCCTTGAAGTCATTGATCAGCATGCCCGGCATGGCGCCGGAACCGCTGGCCGCCATGCCTTCAACGGCGATCTTCTGGTTGTTCAGGTCGGCCTCGAAGCGGGCGACATCCAGTTTCACGGACCCGCTTTCGCCGCCGCGCCGCGCCTTGGCCTCGAGCGCGACTTTCTCGCCCACCAGCGCCTGGGACTTGCCATTGGCGGAAAGCCGGGGCGCCGACAGCTTGAGGTCGAACGGTTCGCGGTCCAGGGTGCCGCGCAGCTCCAGCGCCAGCTTTTGCGCATCGACGGCCCGGGTCTGGGCATCGAACTTGAGGTCGCCGGCGGCCACCAGCGCCTCCAGGCCCGCCAGGTCGAAGCCCTGCCTGCCCTTCTCGGCCGCCTGGCGCGCGGAGCCGGCCACCTTGGCCTCCAGCGAGGCGAACGAGTACTGCTTCTTTTCAAGGTCGAACAGCACATCGCCCGTGACCGCAAGCTGGGCGTTGAGCGTCGGTTTCGCGCCCTGGATGCGCGCCTTCAGGTCGACATTGCCCGGCACCTTGTCGGCGATGCGTCCGGTCGAAAGATTGAGTTGGTCCACCGACACCGCCTGGCCGGTGGCCTCGTCGCGATAGGTGATCGCCGCGCCGGACAGCTTGATGCCCTCGATGTCGAAATTGAGCTTGTCGTCCGACTTTTCCTCGGGCGACAGCAGGTCGTCGAAATTGAACTTGCCATCCTTGCCGCGAATGATCGCCGCGTTCAGTCCATCGACCTCGATCTTGTCGACGATCAGCTTCTTGCGCAAGAGCGGAAACAGGTCGACGAACACCTTGGCGCGCTCCAGCTTGACGAAGGGCTTGTCGCTCTTGTATTCGGAGAACGTGACCTGCCCGACCTCGATGCCGATCTTGGGAAACACCTTGAGCCCGATGTTGCCGGCGATGGTGAGGGTGCGCTGCTTCTTTTCCTTCACCAGCCGGGTGATGTCGTCCTTGTACTTGTTGGGGTCGAAGGTGGCGGCGAAGATGCCGAGGCCGACCGCGAGCAGCACCAACAAGCCGACGACGGTCAACAACAACCACTTGAAGTACTTCATGCCGATTTCCCCCGACGATTGACCGACGCGAGTTTAGCGCAGGGGCGACGCACGGCAGATGACCGCGCCATGCGCCGACCGGCGGCCGGCGGAGAGGCGTTCGGGGCCGGACCGCTAGACCTTGAAGCGGGAGTGGCGATGCAAGGTAATGATCTGCTTCATGTTTTTCGAACCTGACAAAATCGTACCCGCTCGCCGTACCCGCTGAACATCAGGCTGCGTGTGATGGACTACCCGCAACACAGCGACCACCCGGCCGACAAGGAGCTCGCAAGCGTGTGTATATGATGATGTACACAAATGATGGATCTCGCGCGGATCACCGGGTTCGACTTGAATAATGCTAACGCCCGCAAGAACGAGAAGCGCGGCGTGGCGCAGGCCGAGGCCGAAGAGGTCTTCTTCAACCAGCCCCAGCTGATGCTGGAAGACCTGCGGCACCGCGACCAGGAGGCGCGCTTTCACGCCCTCGGCAAGACGCTCGATGGGCGTGCGCTGAACATCGCCTTCACGTTGCGCGGCGGTGGCACCCTGATCCGGGTGATCTCGGCGCGCGACATGCACCGCAAGGAAAGGAGCCTCCATGACCAAGCCCGCTAAACCGCTGTCCAGGTTCAGGGCCGAGTCGCAGGAGCACGCATTACGGGAGACCGAAGGTCGCGACTCCACCCAGCATCTCGACTGGGCGAAGGCTTAGCGTGTGGTGCTGTCCAACCTGAAGCCGTCGACGAAAACCACCTCGCTGCGCCTGCCGCAGCACCTGCCCGATGTCATCAAGGCGGCGGCCAACGCGCGCGATGTGCCCTACCAGTCGCTAATCAAGGTGAGGCTACAGGAGAAGGTCAAGGGTTGATGGCTGGGGTTTGCGTCGGGGCACGCACGGCGAAGGCTCTGGACCGAACTGGGTCATGCGGTTATCCGGACGCCTGTGCACGGGTCGGTTGCACCATTTGCTGTTCATGCTGTTCCTGCTGTTGATCGCGCGTGACAGCGCCGGGGGATGAGCCGAGAACAGCATGAACAGCAAGGCCCCCGGGGGCGCGCGACAGAGCTGTACGCAGGGTCATGCCTCAGCGGGCACGCCAGCGAGCAGCGCCGGGTTCACTGCCACGAACCAGTGTCGGCCCTCCTGCTCCACCCGCGCAAGGCCGCGTTCGTCCAGCAGGGCGAGCGCGGCCTTGAGGGCCTTGCTGTCGCGCACGCATCCCAGGCCGTCCCGGTAGATGCGGGCCGAGGGAATGCACGACTCGCCAGTGCGCAAGGCCTCGTCGCGCAGCCAGGCGTCGAAGCGGATGGCGGCGGACAGCTCGGGCGGAGCGTCGAGCTTGCTCAGCGAAAGGCGGTGGCTGGGTGTGGTGCAACGTTTCTCTGTGGGTACGGCGCGCGGGTAGCGACCTGCCTGTTGGCAATCGTGTTTCGCTGCCGGCACTCTCTCTCTCGCTTCGTGAGGGAGGACGTTTGCAGTGCCGTCAGGCGCTGCAAAGGGGAGGAAGTTTAGTTGGGCTTGGTGCTTGTCGGCGAGGAACTCCTCCGTCTGCCCGGCGCTGGCGCGCCGGGCAGACGCCTCCTCGCAGGCGAGGAGGCGATGAAGCTAGCGCCGGTGCGTTTTGCTGGAAGACCGGTTCTTGGTGCTGCGTGGTCAGGCGAGCTCACCTCACACCGGTCAGCAGCTCGAAGAAGCGCTTGTCTTCAAAGCTAAAGTTCATGCGAGCGTAGTCGCCGCTCATCACGGCGGCGGCCATGTCGGCGTTGGAATAGCGGACGATGACGAGTCCGCGTGACGGCCAGACGTAAAGCCGCTGCTGCCCTGCGCCAGCGGCCATGACAATATCGGGTGCCTGGCCGGGCCAGATGCCATCGGCGCTGATGCGTTCGGTTGATCGGCGCCGGACTGCGCCGGCATCGTCTGCAGTCGCGGCCGGGTTAAGCGAAGCCTTGTTCAGCCACCACGTCAAGCCATAGGCCTGGTTCGCGCCGGAACTGCTGAAGCATGGGGCGAGCAGATCTGGTCGAACCAGCTGCTTCCCATTCCAGGTGCCGCCCAGGCGAATGAGTTCACCGAGCTTAGCCCATTCGCGTGCGGTCAGCACGGCGCCATGGCCCATGGCCGGCTCGCCGTTTCGCTCGGTCGCCCAGCGTGTCGGGGTCAATCCAATCGGATCGAGGATGGTCTCCTTCAGAAAGGCGAATGCTGAACTGGGACCCCCGAGACGCGCTGCAAGTTTGCGGCGCATGAATTCGCTGAATGCGTAGAGGTGCACCTCGCTGTAGGCGAATTGCGTCCCCGGGTCGGCGACAGCTTTCTGTGCGATCGCGAAGGCGCCCTTGTTCTCGACGGTTTTGTCGGCCCAGAGGCGGCGAGGGGCTTCAAGCCCGCTGGAAAAGCTGAGGAGGTGGCGGACCGTGATGCGCGACTTGCGCGGGTCGCCCTGCCACTCGCTGATCGTGTCAGCGACCCTTTCATCGAGGGTAAAGAGGCCTCGTGCCATGGCGACAGCGGCGACTGGCCCCCAGAAGCTCTTCGTACCAGACGCGATCTGGTAGGCCCTGTCCGCTGTACTTCCTTCGACGCCCTGCTCGAAAACAATGTTACCGTCCTGCATGACGAGGAGATGCAGGCCCCCTGTTTCCGCCGAATAGACTGAGGCCGCGCGATAACGCGCGATGTCAACCGGGGAACCCAGTGCCACGATGGGGTTGGCGAGCTTGCCGGGCGTTACGGTTGTCTGTGCCGTTGCGCCTCCGTTGGTGCGGCCCTGGCCGCGGCGATCGGCGAAGGCTGCGAATTCGGTGCGGTCGATGGCGCCGTCGCCATTGCGATCAAGGCGCTTGAAGGCATCGGCGCGCCTGACGGGTAGCTTGTCGAACTCGTCCTTTGAGATCCGGCCGTCGCCGTCGCTATCGAGCTGGGCAAAGCGTGCGTCTGCATCGCTTGTCTGCGCCATGACACCGGGGATTGCCGCCATGGACAGGAGGATCATGACCGTAACGACGGAAAGCATGCGCGAATGGGATGTCATCTTGCTTTCTCGGTTGTATTGCAATGCGTGGCGCAATTCTTGCGCGCATGGAATTCACCGTCAAGAGCAACAGTGCTTGGGCCATGACCCTGCGATGAACGGCGACTTTTGTCCGCCGCAGGGGGGCTGGGCTGACAGGCCGGTCTTCAGCGGCCCTCACGGGCCTTCGCCTGCACCGGGCAGCAGTCCGCAGTGCTTCCTGGCGGGCCCCGGCAGACCCCGCGGCAAACACCAGTGAAATCAGCGTGTAGGCCGACAGGCCGTGGATCCAGGAAAAGCCGTCGAAGCGGATGGCGAACGAGATGCTCGCCACCGAGGCCATCGGCAGCACCCAGGTCCTGCCTTAGCATCCGGTGCGAGACGGTTCCCTTGCGCCGCGCCAGCACCGTGCCGCCCATCACCAGCGCCGCCCCGGCCACGGCGGCGTGCGCAGCGATCACGGGGGTCCACTGGCAAGCACTCAGGCAGCCAAGGCCGGGGCCGGCGCCCGGTAGCACAGCGGGGTTTTGGCTGCCGTCATCACCGTCAACAGTGTACGGGTGAGGGCACTGCCTTGGACCTGGGCCCGGGCCCGCTCCTTGGTTGGTGCGCCGATCTGCAGCGCAGCCGGCAGCGTTCAGGCGGCGCCAGCGAGGAAGGGCTCGACGATGCTGACGAACTTGGCCGGGTCTTCGAGAAAGGGCGTGTGTCCGGCTTCGAATAACTCCACCTGCCTGCGCGCAATGAGCTCGATGGCCTTGCGGTTGCGTGACCACCGCACCAGGCGATCCTGGCGGGCCCAGGTCACCAGCACCGGCATCTGCAAGCCGGGCAGTTCGCGGCGGATGTCGTTGTCCGGGTCGGCAAAGCCTTGCCAGGCTTGCACCAGCAGGGGGGCGATCTCCAGGCCCGAGGCGACGATCCGCTGGCGTTGAGCCCAGGCCGCCTCGCCCGTCAGCACCTGCGCGTAGTACCGAGCGAACCATGCCTGGAAAGTCTCGGGTTCGCGCTCTGCGGCGGCGAAGCGGCGCGACATCCAGCGCGTGACCATACGACCCAGGAAGCCGCCCTCGTCCAGCCCGGCCGGATTGGCGACGACCAAGGCCCGTACCCGTTGCGGGTGTCGGGCCGCGTAGAGCAGCGCAGCGCCGCCCCCCACCGAATTGCCCACCAGGGCCAAGCGCGGTAATTGCAGCGCGTCGACGAAGGCTTGCAGGATTTCGGCATAGGCCCGCACGCCCGGCGCCGAGGATGCGGGCCCGGACCGCCCCTGCCCGGGCCAGTCCGGCGCGATGATCCGATACCGGCCCCGCATCGCTTCGGCCATGGCCTCGAAATCCCCGCTGCCATGGCCGATGGCGTGCAAGCACACCAGCGCTGGCAGATCGTCGCCGCCTGTATCCAGATAGGTCAGCTCCAGCCCCGCATGGGGCCAGGATCGCAGGTCGCGCGTAGCGCTTACCAGGTGGCGCAGGTGGGATGATGGCGACACCTCGGCATTGTCCGCCAGACCTGCAGTGGCTGCAGCTCGTCGAGCGCCCAGCGCCGCGGGCCATGCGGCGGCCGGTTGCAGCCAGCGCCGGCGCATCATGGACCGTTCCCGCGCTGGAGCGCGGGTCGGTACGGTGCCCGCAGGTCCGGCGCACGCGCCGGCTCCAAGGTTGGTGTAAGCGGACCAGGTTGGGGGGTCCCCATGCATGTTGTGGTACCTTTTACGGCGAGTTGTCGTACATTAGTGACGTATAAATCATAAAACAATTTACCGGTGCTGTCAGGTTGCAGGCGTGGCCCCCGACGGATGCTATCGCGCCGAGGGTCTCCTCCGCCACGGCGTCGGGTGTGAAACCTATACTTCGGCAGTGAGCGCTGCGCCCGAAAAATCGCCCCCACCGCGTCGGCGCGGCCGGCCGCCTAAGGCTTTGCCGCAGGGCACGGACTTGCGCTCGTCGCTGATCGACGCCGCCGCAGCTGAGATACGCGAGTCCGGCTGGTTTGCCACCTCGACGAACCGGATCGCGGCACGCGCGGACCTGTCTTCAGGGGTGTTCTACAACTACTTCTCCGACAAGGTGGATGTGCTGCTGGCCGTCTACGAACGCTGGGTCTTGGAGGAGTGGGCGATGGTGCGCAGGGTCTTCGGCGAGCCCGGGGTCGGTCCGCGCCAACGCATAGACCGTCTCGTGCCGCTGCTGATCGAGCACCATGCAGCCTGGTCACGTCTCCGGCACGCGCTTGCCGTGCTGACCCGTGATGACGAACGCGTGCGCGCGGCCCGCTTGCAGAGCCGGATCACGCAGATCGACGAGGTGGTCCGCCTGGTCGGCCGCCGAAGTTCCGCCAAGCTCCGGGCGGCAGTGGCCATCCGGTTGATGATGTTCGAAGCGGTGGCTGACGCGATCGCCGCAGGCGACGCTGATGCCATGTCCCTGGACCGCAGGACGCTTTCCGAAGAGCTGGCCTCATCGCTGATGGCCCTCCTTGTGAGCACCAACCCCAGCCGGGGTTGAGTCGCCAGACCCACCCGCCTTTTCCGAAGGGCTTTCCGCTCCGGCTGACGCACGCTCGTCATCCGGCCCCGAAACCCAGGTTCGGCCGCTCGCAGCGCTGCGCGCGCCCGGCGTCACCCACGACTGAACTGGCACGCTGGGGGGATGTGCCATTCATGCACCGCATCACTACATCCATCAGGCCTGGGGCCTCGTACCCCGAGCACGAATCTACGGAGCGTTCGTGATTGCCCAGGCGCGATCGGAGGAAAAAACGGCGCACGGCCCCAAGGACTTCAAGACCAGGAATTAACGAGACTTGTTTTAATGACGACTACGTCATAATATATCGCTCAGGTCGTGTTCTGGTGTGGTTACTCGACGCGATCGCCCTCCGAGCTTTGCTTCTTTATCTCCGAAAGGATCACTCCATGTTCCAACTTCCGCGTGTGCCCTTTGCTCCGTTTGCGCCGCTCGTCGCCATGGCCATCGGCCTGGCCGCTGCGGCTTCTCCAGCGGCCCACGGCCAGACCCCTTCCGCAAGCACTGCGCAAAGCGGACCTTCCTCGGCCCAATGGAAGGCGCTGGGCAAGACCTTCTCGTTCGATGGCCACTCCGTGTTCTACGTCGATCAGGGCAGTGGCTCGGCGACGCTGGCCATCCATGGCTATCCGACGTCGTCATGGGACTTCAGGCGCCTGCTCGGACCGATGTCGCGCGATGCGCGCTTCATCGCCCCGGACCTGCTGGGCTTCGGCTACTCTGACAAGCCCGCCGAATTCACCTACTCCATCGCCCGTCATGCGGATTTGGTGGTGGCGCTGGTCAAGCATCTGGGTCTGACCCGGGCACGGCTGATCGGCTCGGACATCGGCAACGCGGTGGTGCAGGAGTTGCTCGCGCGTGAGCGGACGGCCAAACTGCCCTTCGCGATCGACTCCGTGGTGCTGATCAACGGGTCGCTCTTCGCAGAGCAATTCAAACCGAGCAATGCGCAGAAGGCCCTGCTCAGCCCGCTGGGAGGCATGATCAACCGCGGCGCTTCCGAGGACACCATCGCGACCAGCCTCACCCAGATTTCCGGACCAGAGCGCCGCATTCCGGCCAGTGAGCTGTCAGAGGTGTGGAAGCTGCTGAACCACCCCTCCGACGCCAGACTCATGCACAAGACATTGCCCAGCGTGGAGGAGCGCGAGGCCCAGGACGCCCGCTGGACCGACGCCCTGTGTGCAACGAGCACGCCGCTTAAGTTGGTGGTGGGCGCTGCGGATCCGACCGCCGGCAAAGCCATGGCCGAGGCCACGACCGCCAAGTGCAAGGGCGCGCGCCGTTTCGCCGTCCTGCAGCTCGACAAAGCGGGCCACTTCCCGCATGTGGAGTACGCCCAGGAAACCGCCCAGGCCATCCTCGCCTGGAGGGAAGGCGGGTACTGAGCCTGGTGACGTTTCCCGCCCTTGCCGACGCCCAGGAACGGGCACGCCCGCATCCACGCGGCTCTGCGGGTGCCTGATCGCAGCCGTGGGGCTGATTTGCGCCCTATGGCCGCTGGCCAGGCCTTGCTTCGGCCAGGGCATGTGAGTGTGGGCAACATGCGGCGGCTCAGTCCTTGACAATGGGTCCGCCGCCCGCAGATGCCCACATCTCGGTGTTTTTGTCTTCTTACCCGCCCATGACCCTACGCCGACGTTCTCTGATTGCCGCCGCTTTCGCGGTACCAACGCTGGTCGGCATCGGCTTGGGCCTGCGCAGCGCGCGGGCCCACACCGCCGTCCAGACCCCAGAGCCGACGGCAGGCTTGGAAACAGGCCTGGCAGACGATATCCGCACTTTCGACCTGGACTGGGCGGACCCACAGCGCCAGCGCCCCGTGCCCGTGCGCCTGTACCTGCCCGCGGCGGCCTCGGCCGCAGGGCCGGTGCCGCTGGTGGTGTTCTCGCACGGCATCGGCGGCTCGCGCCGCGGCTACAGCTACCTCGGCAGCCATTTCGCCGCCGAGGGCTATGCCAGCCTGCACCTGCAGCATGTGGGCAGCGACCGTAGGCTGTGGACCGGGGGCAGCCCGCTGACCCTGGTGGGCCGCCTGCAAAGTGCCGCGCAAGAAGCTGAGGCCATTGCCCGCGTGCACGACTTGCGCTTCGCCCTGGATCAGGTGCTGGGCGGCGAATTCGCCCCGCTGCTGGATGGGCATCGCGTGGTGGCCGCGGGCCATTCCTATGGCGCCAATACTACGCTGCTGGCCAGCGGGGCGCGGGTGGTGCGGGAGGGCCGGGCCCTGGACCTGCGCGAGCCACGCCTGCGCGCCGCCATCGTCATCTCGGCGCCGCCGTTCTACGGCGAGTCTTCCCTGGCGCCCATCCTCGGCCCGGTTCGCCTACCCAGCCTGCACATCTCGGCCACCGAGGACATCATCCGCATCCCGGGCTACTACAGCGGTCCCGAGGATCGGGTGGCGGTGTTCGACGCCATCGGCAGCCCGCGCAAGGCGTTGGCGATGTTCAACGGGGGCTCGCACAGTATGTTCACCGACCGCGCGGGCACCGGCGGCGTGCTGCTCAATGGTCAGGTCAAGGCCGCGACGAAGGAACTGGCCATTGCGTTCCTGCGCCAGGTGTTGCAAGGCGACGATCAGCCCCTGCGCGACTGGTCGCAGCGCCATGCAGCCCTGCTGGCCCGGTTTGTGACGGCGGGGTGACGGCGCGACCACTCCCCACCCCTCATCCGTCCCGTACGGCTTCACACCCAGCGTCCTGACGGGCGTCAGAGCCGGCTTTCCGACCAGATCAGCGCCCACTGGAAAAAGTCGCAACTATTTTCCAAAGCATGGCAATTTGGTCGCTGTCACCACCGGCATCAGGTCCGGCATCCCTCAGGCCGTCACCGGCTCGAAGGCATCCCAGGCGGCGAGGGCCTCGCTGGTGTACGTCAGGGCCGGGCCGCCGCCCATGTAGACGCACACGGCCAGCCTGTCCTCCAGCCCTGAGCGGGTGCAGCACAGGCGGCGCAGTGCCTTGACATGAAAGCCGATGCAGCCCGAGCAGTGCTGCGTGACGCCGATGGCCAGCGCGATCAACTCTTTTTGCTTTTCGTCCAATACGCCCAGCGCCATGGCGGCCTTGGCCAGCTGGCCGAAGCCCTGCATGGCCTCGGGCCGCGCCTTGCGCAGGCTGGTCATCTGCTGGCCGATCTGCTCGATGGGGGTGGAGTGGTCGAAGGAACTCATGGTGGTCTTGCTCCAGCAGGTGGAATGAAAACGCCGGGCAACGCCTAGGCCTGGGGAGATCAATGTGCGTTCAGCGAAATCTTCACGTAGGCCGTGCCGTTTGCCTCGTTGGGCGGCATGTTGATTGCCGCGCAAAGTTGACCCACCCTGCCCAAGAAATGGGCAGGGAGAATGAAGGGTGATTCAAGTAGGAATGCTGGAGAAGCTCAGGCGAATGCACGTACGCGACGGCCTGTCGATACTCGAGATAGCAAGAAGGACAGGGGTGGCCCGCCACACGGTGCGGGACTGGCTGCGGAGACCGGCGGTCACCGTGCCGAAGTACCCGTAGCGGGACGGTCCGACCAAGCTGGATGCATTCAAGGACACCCTGTCGGCCTCGCTCAAGGCTGACGCCCACCGCGGCAAGCGCGACCGGCGAACGGCCAAGGCCATGTTTTGCAGCCTTCGGCGGTGTGCCACGGCGCGGCATCTACGACAACATGAAGACCGCAGTTGACCGTGTACTCAGCGGCAAGGACCGGGTGATCAACGCCCGTTTCGAAGCCATGAAGGGCACTACCTGTTCGAGCCGGACTTCTGCAACGTCGCCTCGGGCTGGGAAAAAGGCATCGTCGAGAAGAACTTGCAGGACCGACGCCGGCAGATCTGGCACCGGGTGGCCGACCAGCGCTGGACGAGTCTGGAAGCGCTCAACACCTGGCTGGCAGAGCAATGCACCACCCACTGGCGGGCGGCCAAACATGCGGAATGGCCGGAACTGACCATCGCCGACGTCCTGTAGGACGAACAAACCCGGCTCATGCGCAACCCGAAGCCCTTCGACGGCTACGTCGAGTTGCCGGCGCGGGTCTCATCGACCAGCCTGATCCACCTGCAACGCAACCGCTACAGCGTTCCGACCGAGCACGCCAAACAGGTAGTCAGACGTTGAAGCGGAAATGCATCACGTCGCCGTCCTGCACGATGTATTCCTTGCCTTCCAGGCGCATCTTGCCGCGGTCCTTGGCGCCCTGCTCGCCACCCAGCGCGATGAAATCGTCGTAGGCGATCACCTCGGCGCGGATGAAGCCTTTTTCGAAGTCGGTATGGATCACGCCCGCGGCCTGCGGCGCGGTGGCGCCGACCGCCACCGTCCAGGCGCGCACTTCCTTGACGCCGGCGGTGAAGTAGGTCTGCAGGCCCAGGAGCGAGTAACCGGCGCGGATCACCCGGTTCAGGCCGGGCTCGGTCATGCCCATCTCCTTCAGGAAATCCAGCTTGTCGGCGTCGTCGAGGCCGCCGATCTCGGCCTCGATGGCGCAGCTCACCGCCACCACCGGCGCATTCTCCGCGGCGGCATGGGCCTTCACCCGATCAAGCATCGGGTTGTTCTCGAAGCCGGATTCCGACACGTTGGCCACGTACATGGTGGGCTTGGCGGTCAACAGGAACAGGCTCCGAACCAGCACCTGCTCTTCCTTGGTGAAGGCGATGCTTCTCGCGGGTCTGGCCTGGTTCAACACCGGCTGCAGCTTTTCAAGCACGGCCACCAGCTTGGCCGCCTCCTTGTCGCCGGAGCGCGCAACCTTCGAATGCCGCTGATACTGCTTCTCCACCGACGCCAGGTCGGCTAGCGCCAGTTCGGTGTTGATGGTCTCGATATCCGCGATAGGATCCACCTTGCCGTTGACATGCACGACATTGCCGTCCTCGAAGCAGCGCACCACATGGGCGATGGCGTCGGTCTCGCGGATGTTGGCGAGGAACTGGTTGCCCAGACCTTCGCCCTTGGAGGCGCCGGCCACCAGGCCGGCGATGTCGACGAACTCCACCGCCGCCGGCACCACCCGCTGCGGATTGACGATGGCCGCCAGCGCGGCCAGGCGCGGGTCCGGCACCTCGACGATGCCCACGTTGGGCTCGATGGTGCAGAAGGGATAGTTTTCCGCCGCGATGCCGGCCTTGGTCAGCGCGTTGAACAGCGTGGATTTGCCGACGTTGGGCAAGCCGACAATGCCGCATTTGGTACTCATGAGGGTTCTTTCAGAAGGATTCAGCGAAGGATAAATCGGGATTGCAAAGCCAGGAAGCGGCCTCGTCGGCAAAACGCTGGCACTCCGCAACGGCGCGCTTCCAGGTGGCGATGCGCGCCGGATGGTCGGTGGCGAAGCGATAGAAGTCGTTGCGGTCGGGCAGCTTGCCGCGGGGCAGCGTGGCGACGAATTCGGCGGAAGGCGCGATCAGGATCATCGATGAAAGCCAGTCCGCGCCGCGCCCCCTGATGCCCTGCTTGCGCCAGGGCAGGAACTTGTCCAGCCATCCCGGCGTGACACTGGGCGCGAAGTGGGGATAGAGCGTCAGGCGGTCCAGCCCAGAATAGGGGTAGAACAGGTGATAGTCGATCAGCCCGCCGTCCCAGTACCACCCGGGCGGCGCGCCGAAAATGTCAGGCACCGCCTCGCAGACAATGGGTATCGAGCCCGAGGCCATGAAGGCGTCCAGCCGGTTCTGCGCCGTCAACGCGACCCGGGTGCTGCCGAATGCGTCGCTGTTGAACAAGGCACCGGCAACGCCGTGATCCCGGCCATGGGTGAACACCACTCGACGCAAATGTCGTGCGAGGTGACGACGACCGCGTGCATTGGCCAACCCGGCACGACCGAAGGCGCCGCGCGAGCCGTTGCGTTCCAGTGCGCCGGTGGCGCGGGAGGTGAGCACATGCAGGGTCAGTTCGTCGCGCGGCCGCCATTGCGAGAACCCGGCTTCCACGTTGCCGCGCATCAGGGCGGCAACCTCGCGGGGGCCGGGCTTGATGCTGAAGTTCTGGTCCTCGATGTATCCCCGCTCGAGTTCGGCAAGCGCCGCCACCGGGTCCTCGTGCACCGCCGCGGCCATGCGCCAGGCGCCGATCGACGCGCCCACCAGCGTGAGGTCGCGCGCAGCGCGCAGCCAGTCGCCGAATAGCCAGCGGTCCAGCGGCATGAGCGCGAGTCCCTTCGGGCCGCCCGCGGCGGCGGGCACGCAGGCGACGTCGGCCGGCGCGAGCCCGTGCGCGGCGATGTGCGCGCGGGCCCGCGCGCCGAGCTTGACGGTGATGGCGCGCGTCACGCCTTTTTCTTCGCGTGCAGCTTCATGGTGGCCACCTGCATGCTGCCGTTGACGGCCTCGGGCATCACCTCTGCGGCGCGCGCTACGCAGTCGTCGATCAGTGCCTGGTGCTCGCGGCTGGCGCGGTGCAGGACAAAATCGGCCACCTCCTGCTCGAGCTTCAGTTCGCGCGGGTGGCCGATGCCGATGCGCACGCGCCAGAAGTCGCTGCTGCCGAGGCGCGCCTGGATGTCGCGCAAGCCGTTATGGCCCGCATGCCCGCCGCCCTGCTTCATCTTCACCGCACCGGGCGGCAGGTCGAGTTCGTCATGCGCCACAAGGATCTCGTCCGGCGCGATCTTGTAGAACCCGGCCAGCGCCGCGACCGCCTGGCCGGAGCGGTTCATGTAGGTGGAAGGCTTGAGCAAGAAGGCGCGGCCGGCCTTGGCGACTTCGCCGTGAAAGCCCTTTTCCTTGTGGAAGGTCGCGCCGAGCGCGCGCGCCACCCTGTCGGCTAGCCAGAACCCGGCGTTGTGGCGCGTGTCCTCGTACTCCGGTCCGATGTTGCCCAGCCCTACGATCAAGCGAATGGCCATAATGAAAAAAGCCCCAACTCGCGTCGGGGCCCCGTCGAAACCCGCGCTGCTCGGCAACGCGTGGATGAGACGAACCGGTCCGCGGCGAAGCGCGCGGACCGGCGGGTTTTACTTCTTGGCTTCCTTCTTCGCCGGCGCCTTGGCGCCGCCCGCGTCGGCCGGCTTCTTCTGGGCTGTCGCCGGAACGTCCGCCGCCGAAGGCGCGGCAGTGTCGGCATCATCCTTCTCGCCGCCCGGCACGGTGGCGCTGGCGATGACCGGGTTGTCATTGCCGTGCACGATCACGCGCACACCCGCGGGAAGCTTCAGGTCCTTGATGTGGAACGCGTGGCCGGCCGAGATATCCCTGAGGTCGACCTCAAGGAATTCCGGCAGGTCCTTGGGCAGGCAGGCGATCTCGACGTCGTTCATCACATGCGAGACGATGGCTCCGCCGAACTTGACGGCCTGGGAGATTTCGGCATTGACGAAGTGGAACGGCACGCGGATGTGGATTTCGCGGTTCGCGTCGACACGCTGGAAGTCGATGTGCTGGATCTGCTGGCGGAAGGCGTGCATCTGATAGTCGCGCAGCAGGACCGGCTGCACGGCGCCGTCGATCTTGAGGTCGAGGATGGATGCGTGGAAGGCTTCCTTGCGCATCGCATGGAACAGCGGGTTGTGGTCGATCTCGATGGCTTCGGCGGGCTTTTCGCCTCCGTACAAGACACCGGGAACCTTGCCAGCGCGACGCAGGCGGCGGCTCGCACCCGTACCTTGCAACGTGCGCTTGGACGCAATGACTTCGATTTTCATGGAGCTTCTCCGTTGAGCGCGCGATTCCGCGACCAGAGCCGCGCGCGGGTTGGTACAACAAGGGACCTACAAGGAACTTCAGGGAACCTCAGGGGACGGCAGGGTACAGCAGACGCCGAAAAGATGCTGCGGGCTACTCGATGAACAGGCTGCTCACCGAGTCCTCGGAGCTGATGCGGCGGATGGTCTCGGCCAGCAATTCGGCCACCGACAGCTGCCGTATCTTGTTGCAGGCGCGCGCGTCGTCGCGCAGCGCAATGGTGTCGGTGACGACGAGCTCGTCGAGCGGCGAAACGGAGATCTTCTGGACCGCGCTGCCGGAAAGCACCGCGTGGGTGCAATAGGCCACCACCCGCTCCGCACCGCGCTCCTTCAGGACCTCGGCGGCCTTGCACAGCGTGCCGGCGGTATCGACCATGTCGTCCATGATCACGCAGGTGCGGCCGTCGACATCGCCGATGATGTTCATGACTTCCGACACATTGGCCTTGGGGCGGCGCTTGTCGATGATGGCCAGTTCGCTGTCGAGCCGCTTGGCGAGCGCGCGCGCGCGCACCACGCCGCCGACGTCGGGCGAGACAACGATCAGGTTCTGGAAATTCTGCTTCCACACATCGCCCAGCAGAATGGGCGCGGCGTAGATGTTGTCGACCGGGATGTCGAAGAAACCCTGGATCTGGTCGGCGTGCAGGTCCATGGTCAGGACGCGGTCGACACCGACGGCCTCGAGCATGTTGGCGACCACCTTGGCCGAGATGGCCACCCGCGCCGAACGCGGCCGGCGGTCCTGCCGCGCGTAGCCGAAATACGGGATCGCCGCGGTGATGCGTGCCGCCGACGAACGCTTCAGGGCGTCGACGATCACCATGATTTCCATCAGGTTGTCGTTGGTCGGGCTTGAGGTGGACTGCAGCACGAAGACGTCGCGGCCGCGCACGTTCTCGAGAATCTCGACGTTGACCTCGCCGTCGGAGAAACGGCCGACCGCGATGCGTCCCACCGGGATCTGCAGGCGGCGGGCGACCTCCCTGGCCAGCAACGGGTTGGCGTTGCCGGAAACGACCATCAGGTTCGAGTTGGCCATGGTGGTTCGACTGCTATCGGCGGGGCGTCCCGCTCAAGGAAAGAAATGGCTGGGGAAGAAGGATTCGAACCTTCGAATGCCGGAATCAAAATCCGGTGCCTTAACCAACTTGGCGACTCCCCACCCGTGAAACCCTGCCCATCAATCGCGCGCGCAATCCACCAGCGGATGCCTCCCGAGGCCGCAGGCAACGAAACCGCCGCAGTCAGCGGGACGCCCCGCCACGACCGCTTCAGCCTCTTCCCGCGCCGCGAATGCGGCGAACACACAGGCGCCCGAGCCGGACATCCGCGCGGTGATCAACGCCCGTGCGTCGAAGCCGCGCAGCCACCGGAGCGCCCGGGACACCGCTTCGTACCCCGCGCACGCCACCGGCTCAAGATCATTGCGGAAACGGTTTCCCGGAAACGACCATGCACCGGCAGAAAAGTCTTCTATTTTGACAGGTTCGCTGTTTCGGGTCAATTCCGGCGACTGAAAAATCGCTGCCGTCGGCACCTGCACCGGCGGAACCAGCACGGCATGCCAGCGCAGCGGCAAATCGAGCCCTAGCAGGTCCTCACCGATGCCGCGGGCAAAGGCGTTGCGCCCGAAAATGAAAAACGGCACATCCGCCCCCAGGGCGACGCCGATGCGTGCCAGCGCCTGGCGCGGCAGGTCCAGACGCCACAGGCGGTTGAGCGCGAGCAGCACACTGGCCGCATCCGAGCTGCCGCCGCCCAGTCCGCCGCCCATGGGTATGCGCTTGGTGACCGAGATATCGGCGCCCAGGGAACACCCGGTCGCCGTCTTCAGCGCGCGGGCCGCCCGCACCACAAGGTCGGCGGACTCGGGCACGCCGGCCAGTTCGCTCAGACGGCAAATCCGGCCGTCCGGGCGCACGCCGATGTCGACGGTATCGCCGAAATCGAGCAACTGGAACACCGATTCGAGCAGGTGGTATCCGTCAGCCCGACGCCCCACCACGTGCAGGAAAAGGTTGAGCTTGGCGGGGGCGGGAAAAGCCTGCATGGGCCTAGCCCCGCGCGCCCTCGGCCGCGGGCCCGGCGCGAACGGACCAGACCAGCCAGAGGAAGACTGCAACCTGCAGTGCCAGAAGGGGTATCCAGGCCGCGTAGTAGCCGGACCGCGCATAGCCCGCGGCGGTGGCCGGCCACAGGTTCACGACCAGCCCGATGCCCCACTGCAGCACGAACGCGCAGGAAAACGCCATCAGGTTGACCGAGGTATTGACCCGCCCGGTCAATTCGGGCGGAAAACGGGTTGCAAGCAGGGTGTAGCCGATCAGCATTCCGTTGGCGCCGTAGCAGAACACGCCCCAGGCGAAATGGGGCCAGGTGGCCGGCAGCGCCATCAGCCAGGCCTGCGCGGCGATGGTCAGCAGCATAAAACCCTTCAGGGTCGTCATGTGGGCGATGCCCCTTTCGCGCAGCCGGTCCGCGATCCAGCCTGCGGAAAGAAAGGCGAGGGTCATGCCGAAATTGCCCGCCACCAGCACGTTGCCGATAGCGAAACGGTCGGTATAACCGGCCACGTCGCGCATCCAGGTGGCCGTCCACAGGCTCTGGAACGCCAGCATGGTGCCGAGCACCACCATCATGGGCACGCAGACCCGCCAGAACTGGCGGTCGACATAAATCGCCGCCACGCCGGCGAACAGTTCGCGCATGGTCTGCCCGGCAGCCAGCGGACGGGTGTGGCGGGCGGTTGCCAGCGCCATGCAAGCGACCACGCAGGAAAATGCCGCCAGCATGAGGATCACTGAGCGCCAGCCGAGGCGGTCGATCAACCACTGCGTGGGCGAACCCGCCAGCATGGCACCTACGCCGCCCAGCATCATGACCAGCCCGGTATAGGTCGCCGCCCGTTCCTTGCCCGCCCAGGCATGCACCGCGGACATCGCCGACATCAACGCCGCACCGGCGCCCACGCCGATCAGGCAGCGTCCAGCCACCAGCATGGCCACACTGTCCGCACAGGCGAACAAGGTCGCCCCCAGGGCCACCGTGGTCAGCATGACGGCGTTGACCACCGAATGGCCGAAACGATCCAGCGCGATGCCGAGCGGAATCTGTGCCAGCGAAAAGGCGAGGAAATAGGCGCTGGTCAGAAAACCCAGGCCGCCGGCACCGAGACCGAATTCCTGCGCCAGAAGCGGGCCGGCCACGCCGTTGACATTGCGAAAAAAGTAGGAGCCGCCGTAGCTCAGCGCGAACGGCAAGAATAGCCAGAACAGCGAGGGCCGTTTGACGGGGCCTGCGACAAGGGCGGGAGCAGCAGATGACACGGGTTCGTGGGGGCCGGATTCACTGGCCGGCGTCGCGCGCACTCCGCACGCCACCAGCCGGCGCACTATAGCACCAAGAAAGTGCGCAGCCTGCTGCGCCGGTCAGGACCAGTGGTCGATCACCAGGCGGATCTCCAGCGGCCGCTCGCCCCGGGTGAACACCATCACCAGGCGGCGCGGCAGGCGCGCTGCGCCTTCATAGTCGAACTCAATGGCCCAGCCGGCTTCGGCCACGTGCACCGGGCGGCCTTCCGCATCGCGCCGCGTCACCGCTCCGGCGCCCGGCCGCGCACGTACCCAGTCGGACAATCCGGCCAGCGGCAGCCGCCAGCCCAGATGGCGTTCGGTGAGGGTTTCCACATCCGCAGCCTGGTAGAGATTCCGACTCGCATCGGTCAGCGCCACGCCCGCGGGTTCGCGGACGATGAGCGCCAGCTGGTTGCCGAGAGGTGAGGCCAGGCTGATTTCGTCGCGGGCAGCCGAATGCGCCCAGGCGATTCTGCCTGCCAGGCTGTCTTCGCCAAACCTGACCGACACCCGACCCTCGACGGCGAAAGATTCGCTCGCGGCTGCAGTCGGGACCGGTCGCACTGCGGCCCCCGGCAGCGCGCACCCGGCGAGCAGCGTGCCCGCGCCGAGCGCGCACGCCAGACCTCGCCACAGCCGGCGCGCGAACGGCGCGAGTGGTGCGGGCAGCGCCTTCAAGGCTTGAAGCGCTTGATGGTGTTCTTCAGGGTTTCGTTGTCAGGCGCGCGACCCAGCGACTCGCCCCAGATGCGCTCGGCCTCGGCGGTACGGCCGAGTTTCCACAGCACCTCGCCCAGATGCGCGCCGATCTCGGCATCCGGCAGCATGGCATAGGCGCGGACAAGGAGTTCGCGGGCGCGTTCCAGGTCGCCCAGCCGGTACAGCACCCAGCCCATGCTGTCGATGATCATGGCGTCGTCGGGCGCGATCTTGAGCGCCTTCTCGATCAGCTCGCGAGCCTCCGAGAGACGCTCGTTGCGGTCCGCCAGCGAGTAACCCAGGGCGTTGTAGGCATGCGCGTGATCGGGCTTGAGCTGGATCACCTTCTTCAGGTTGGATTCCAGCAGGTCCATGCGCGCCACCTTCTCGGCCGCCATCGCGAAGTCGTACAGCAGGTCGGGATGGTTGGGCAGCCTGTCGAGACCCCTTTCGAGCAGTTCGAAGGCCTCGCGATTCTGCCCGACCTCGCGCAGCATTTGCGCCTCGGCGAGGATAGCCTGCACCCGCTGCTCGTTATTGACCGGATTGAGGCCCTGCAGGTGCGCCCTTGCGTCGGCGATGCGGCCTTCCTTTGCGAGACTGCGTGCGATGCGGCTTTGCGCCGGCATGAACTGCGGCCCACCCTCGATCCTGCGGTAGAGCGCGCGCGCCTCGTCGAACTTCTTCTGCTCCTCGGCGACTTGCCCGAGATAGAGGTACACGAGGTTGGGATCACGCGGATTCTGGCCGAGCAGGCGCCTGAGCGAGGACTCGGCACTTGCGTAATCGCGCGCGTCGAGCGCGAGCAGGCCGAGCGCATAGAGCACATCGGGATTGTCGGGAAACTGCTTCTCGATGCGCTGGAACTCGGCGCGCGCCTCGCCATATCTCTTCTCCGCTACCAGCGAGCGGGCGAAGGCCATGCGCGCCTCGGACGAGGCCGGATTGATCGCAAGGTAGGCGCGCAGTTCCTCGCTGGCTTCGGCGGGGGAACGCTTGGCGAGCAGTTGCGCCGCCAGGAGCGGCGGAAACTCCCACTCCGGCTTGAGCTTCGCCGCGATGCGGGCCTCGCGAATGGCCAGTTCGTCCTCGTCGGCGTTGGCGGCAGCCTGCGCGACCGAACCATGCGCCTCGGCCACGTTGGGATACCTGGCGGCCAGGCGCTGGATGATCGACAGGGTGGCCTTGCGGTCGCCGGCGCGGGCAAGCAGACGGTTGAACTGCAGAAAGCCTTCCGCGACGTTGGCGCCCTCGGCGGCCAAAAGGCGCTCGAGGTGGGGATAGGCCTCCTCGCCCAAGCCGGCCGATACCAGCAGGCCGGCCAGCGTCTGGCGCGCATCGAGGTTGGCCGGGTCGGCCGCTACCCAGATACGGGCCGCCTCCAGCGCCTTTTCGTTGTTGCGCTCGTAGAAGGCGATTTCCACGGCTCGCTGGGCGATGCGCGGGTCCCTGGTGCGCTGGGCAAGCTCCAGATATTTGGCTAGCGACAAGGCGGAGGCACCGCGCTGTCCGGCGATCTCCGCCGCCAGGAGTTCGTAGAGCAGGCTCGGCGTGAGTTCGACATCGGGCAGGGCCTGCGCGCCAGCGGCGCCGCTGCGCGGCGCCCGCCGGATGGCGCGCGGTGCGGCCGGCGGCACGGTCGGCGCCGCCTGGGCCAGTACCTCGGGCGCTGCCTGCGCCGCCGCCGGCATGTCGAAGCCGGCCACCAGCAGTCCGCAGAACATGGCCGCGCAGGCGACCCTGCGGTTGTCGATCTTTGCGATGTCAGTCAGCATACGGGTCCGATGGGATGCCGCCGGTATAGTGGGCGGTTCCGTCACAGATATTACAGCAGCCCCCGGGGGACGCACCGAGAACAATGCCGGAATTACCCGAAGTCGAAGTCACCCGGCGCGGCGTGGCGCCGCTGCTGGAAGGCCGGAGCATCACCTCCGTCACGGTGCGCGAGCCGCGCCTGCGCTGGCCGGTGGACGAGGCGCTCCCTGCCCGGCTTGCGGGCATGCGCATCCGCTCGGTCGGCCGGAGGGGCAAATACCTGCTGATCGACTGCGCCGGCCGGGAGGATGCCGGCTGGCTGATCCTCCACCTGGGCATGTCAGGGTCGGTGCGCTTCGTTTCCCCCGCAACGCCGGTCCGCAAGCACGAACACTTCGACCTGCAGGCCGGCGGCCGGGTGATGCGCTATACCGACCCGCGCCGCTTCGGCGCGCTGCTCTGGCACCCCGCCTCCGCCGGGCCGGTGGAAAGCCATCCGCTGCTGGCCGGACTGGGTGTCGAACCGCTCACGCCCGCGTTTTCGGCGGGCCTTCTGCATCGGGCGACGCGCGGGCGCAGAGTCAGCATCAAGCAGGCGCTGCTGGCGGGCGACATCGTCGTCGGCGTGGGCAACATCTACGCAAGCGAATCCCTGTTCCGCGCCCGCATCAACCCGAGGACCGCGGCCGGACGCATCAGCCTGGCGCGGCTCGAGCGCCTGGTGCCGGAAATCCGCGCCGTGCTGTCGGCCGCCATCGCCAAGGGCGGCAGCACGCTGCGCGATTTTTCCTCCGCGACCGGACCGGGCTATTTCCAGCTCGAATACTTCGTCTACGACCGCGCCGGCGCGCCATGCCGCGTCTGCGCAACGCCCATCCGGCGCATCGTCCAGGGCCAGCGCTCGACGTTCTACTGCCCGGCGTGCCAGCGCTGAAATCCACGCGCCCGGCAGGGGAAGGGCGCCCTTTCATGCGTGAGATAATCGCCTCCAATCCTCGCTCGCCGCCTTCGCTGCCCCCCGCGCCCTGCCGCGGGCGCACGAGCGCGGCCCGGACGTCCCGCTCATGAACAGCGTCAACCTCGTCGAACGCTTCCAGCTCTACAGCTCGTGGCGCTTCGCGCTCGGCCAGGCGATCATGCGCTTTCGCGACTGGATGGGCGAGAACAACGTCGCCGACGCACAGGGCATCACCCGCATCCAGCGCGTGCTCGACCGACTGGCCGAGGACAAGGTCTCGATCGCCTTCGTGGCGGAGTTTTCGCGCGGCAAGTCGGAGCTGATCAACGCCATCTTCTTCGCGGACTACGGGCGCCGCATCCTGCCGTCTTCGGCCGGCCGCACCACGATGTGCCCGACCGAACTGCTCTACAACGACGGCGAGGCGCCGCAACTGCGTCTGCTGCCGATCGAAACCCGCTCGGGCCACCAAAGCGTCGCTGAGTATCGACAGTCGCCCGAGGCCTGGACCGTCATCGCGCTCGACACCGCGTCGGGCGACGCGATGCTCGAGGCGTTTCGCCAGGTCAGCCAAGTCAAGCGGGTACGCGTGTCGGTGGCCCGACAACTGGGGCTGTTCGATGAAAAGGACCCCGACGCGCGCAGCGCCGTGGCGCCTGACGGCACGCTGGAAATCCCCGCCTGGCGCCACGCGGTGATCAATTTTCCGCATCCGCTCCTGGCGCAAGGCCTGGTGATCCTCGACACGCCCGGCCTGAACGCCATCGGTTCGGAACCCGAACTCACGCTCAACCTCATTCCGAGCGCGCATGCGGTGCTGTTCATCCTCGCGGCCGATACCGGGGTGACCAAGAGCGACATCCAGGTCTGGCGCGAGCATATCGGCGGGTCCGTGCGCGGACGCATTGCGGTGCTCAACAAGATCGACAGCATGTGGGACGAACTGAAGACCGGCCCGGAAATCGAAGCCGAGATCGCCAGCCAGACGCGCCAGGTCGCTGCCACCCTGGGGCTGCCCGAGACCAGCGTGTTTCCGATCTCGGCCCAGAAAGGCCTGGTCGCCAAGATCCACAACGACCCCGAACTGCTCGCCAGAAGTCGCCTGCCGCGCCTGGAAACCGCGCTGTCGCAGGAACTGATCCCCGCCAAGCAGGACATCGTGCGTGATTTCGTCGCCGACGAGATGCGCGACATCACCGGCGCCGCCCAGGCCCTGCTGGCCGCGCGCATCCGCGAGGTGCAGAACCAGAAAACCGAGCTGATCAGCCTGCGCGACAGGAACCAGGGGGTCATGCAAGGCATGCTCGACCGGGTCAAGTCGGAAAAAGGCCAGTTCGAGCGCGGGCTCATGCAGTTCGCCGCGATCCGCAGCGTTCTGGCGCGCAGCACCAACAACCTGTTCGCCCATCTCGGCATGGAGGCCTACACCGCCCAGGTCGAAAAGGCACAACAAGGCATCAGCGGCGCCACCTTTTCGGCGGGGATGCTCGATGCGATGCGCGGCTTCTTCTCCCACAACCGCCTGCTGCTGGAGACCTCCGACCGCATCGTCGCCGAAATCACCGACATGATGGCCGCGATGTACCAGCGCTTCTCGGAGGACTTCAAGCTCGCGCTCTCGATGCCGCGCGCGTTCTCGATGGCGCGCTACATCGCTGAACTAGACCGCGTCGAAGACAGCTTCAATCGCCGCTTCGGCACGGTGTCGCTGATCACCCAGTACGAACGCACGCTGACCAGGCGCTTCTTCGAAGTGGTCGCTACCCGGATCCAGAAGGCATTTGAAATCGCCAACCGCGACACCGAGGGCTGGCTTCGCGCAGTGATGAACCCGCTGGAGGGGCAGATCAAGGAGCGCCAGCATGCGCTCAGGAAGCGGCTCGACTCGCTCAAGCGCATCCATGCCGCGGCCGACACGCTCGAGGAACGCATCGACGACTTGCGCGACACCGAGCGCATCGTCTCCGTCCAGGGGGCGGAGCTCGAAAACCTGCGCCTGGAAATCGAGGCCATGCTGAGCCAGGACATGATCAAGTCCGAAGCCGGGCGCGCGGGCTTCGACGTCTCGCTCTAGCCGCCGCACCGGCTGGGCCGGCTTGCAGCGCCTAGCCGGCGCGGCCGGTGAGTTTCAGGTAGCGCGCGTGCAGGGCCGCATGCGACTCGTTGAAATCCGGATGCACCGGTATGCAGTCCACCGGGCACACCGCCCGGCATTGCGGGCTGTCATGATGACCGACGCATTCGGTGCAAAGCGACGGGTCGATCCGGTAGATCTCCTCGCCCATGGAGATCGCCTCGTTGGGACATTCCGGTTCGCACAGATCGCAGTTGATGCAGCGATCGGTGATCGTCAGCGCCATCGCGGTGCCGCTATTCGCGCGGCGTCTTGGCGAGCTTGTCGTCGAGCCAGCGCTTGACCGAAGGCGAGACGAACTTCGTGACATCGCCCCCGAGGGTGGCGATCTCCCGCACCAGCGTCGCCGAGACGAACTGGTAGTGCTCGGAGGGCGTCATGAAGACAGTCTCGACCTCCGGCATGAGCTGTCGGTTCATGCCCGCCAGCTGGAACTCGTACTCGAAATCCGATACCGCGCGCAGGCCGCGCAGGATCACCTGCGCGTCATGCTCCTTGACGAAGTTGACCAGCAGGCCGCGAAAGGCGGCGATTTTCAGGTTGGGCACGTCGGCCAGGGCCTCGCGCGCGATCTGCAGGCGCTCATCGAGCGTGAACAGCGGCCGCTTGGAACGACTGTCCGCCACCCCGATCACCACTTCGCTGTAGAGCCTGGAGGCGCGCCTGAACAGGTCCTCATGGCCGCGCGTGAGCGGATCGAAAGTTCCCGGGTACACCGCCCGCACCCTGACATCACTGATCATCGTCTTCCCTTGTCGCCAGCTGATAGAACACCGCACCGGCGCGGCCGGATTTCCAGGTTCGCCAGCCGGCAGGCGGCACGAACGCGGCTTCCGATTCGATATAAACCTTGCCGCCGGGCGCCACGCGCTCGCCCACTTGCGGCCACAGCCGGGCCTGCCACCCTTGATTAAAAGGCGGGTCCAGGAACACGAGGTCGAATACCGATCCCGCGTCCACCCTGTTCAAAAATTGTAACGCATCGGTTCCGCCAACCTTGAAGCGCGCGCCTGCATCGAGCATCTGCGCCGCGGCGGCCAGGGCGGCTCGCGCCGGGGCGGCACTTTCGACCAGCACGACTTCCCGCGCGTTGCGCGACAGGGCCTCGAAGGCGAGCGCGCCGCTGCCGGCGAACAGGTCGAGGCAGCGCATGCCGGTCAGGTCCTGGCCCAGCCAGTTGAACAGGGTCTCGCGCACCCGGTCGGGCGTCGGGCGCAGGCCCGGCAGCGATGCGAAGCGCAGCACGCGGCGGCGCCATTGCCCGCCGATGATGCGCACCTCGCCGCCGAGGCGTGCAGGCGGGCGGGCTTGTCGCGTCGATTCCATACGGCCAGTTTACGCGCGGCGCGGCGAGCGTCGGCGCTACGATTGCCGGGGCTACCCTTGCCGCAGGAAGGCGTCGATGGCGCGCACGTCATGGCCGCGCACGAACCGGCCGTGCATGAAGGAAGACTGCACCGCCAGGAGCCGCAGCCGCGCCGCGCCGGGGCCGGCCGCCCCTTCCAGGGACCAGATGCCCGCGCCGCTCATGCCCTGCAGCTCGGGCGTGCGGATGGGCACACCATCGGCGCGGCATGCGATCCGCCCGTAGTCGAACAACCTGTCGCCCCGCGCGAGCGCCGCGGGGGACGCATCGACCGGGCAAGTGACCATGGTGAAGCGGCGCGCCCCCAGCCAGCCGCGCTCGAAGCGCGAAAGTGCGGCAGGGTAACCGCTGACCAGGACGCTGCCGCCTTCGCGCGCACGATGACGATGCCGGCGACGATGCCCCGAGACCTGCGGAACACCGGCCGGCCGGCGTCCCTCCAGCACGCTGGCGGCCCCTGCCACCCCGTCCAGGCTGATGATGGCAATGTCGGCATCCGCGCAGCGACGCACCCGCGCCCCGGCCAGGCAGACGAATCCGTGGCCCGCAGCCAGCGGAACGAGCATGTTGCCCAGCCGCGCGCCCGCGTCGAACAGGTGGCCTGCCGTCAGCAGGATCGGCCGGCCGCGGGCACGGAGCAGGGTCGCGGTCCCGAGCACGCCGGCGCGATGGAAGTCATGCACCACCAATGCCAGCGTGCAGGCCCCGAGCGCGGCGCAGGCGTTCTCGAACGCACCGCCAGGCCGGGGGTCGGCACCCTCGGCCATGGCGACGCCGAAGGTCACCCGGGTCTCGCCCAGCGCATCCCAGCGCAGCATGGCAATGCCGTCAAAAGCCGATGCGCGCCTTTTTCAGCGGGCGGCTGTCATCGATGTCGCCGACCGCGAGTTCGTCGCGCCCGGCGAGGCTGGCGTTGCCGAAGGCCTTGTTGATCAGGCGCCGCATCTCGCGCGGCGACACGTCGGCCAGACACGCCAGCACGGCCTCCGACGGCACCGCAGGGAAGCGGCGCCCCCAGTCATGCTCCTCGCGGATGTTCCGGTAGATCGCCATGGCGATGCGCCGCGCCGCGTCCGCATCGGGCGCCTCGATTTCATAGACGTTCATGCGGTTGAGGATAGGCTCGGGGATCAGGCGCGCATCGTTGGCGGTGGCGATCCAGACGACGTCGGACGCGTCGATCGGAATCTCGATGAATTCATCAATGAACTCCGCCGCCGTATCATGTTCCAGGAGGCTGTAGAGCGCGCCGAGCGGATCGTAGGCACCGTCGGCAGCGGATTTGTCGATCTCGTCGACCACCATCACCGGGTTGGCGTACTCGCCGCGCAGGAAGGTTTCGAACACCTTGCCCGGCTTGGCGTTCTTCCATTGCGACGATGCGCCGCCGATGATCCAGCCGGCGGTGAGAGCGCTCATCGAAATGAAGCCGAAGCCGGTGCCCAGCAGCTTGGAGACCCGCTTGGCGAAATGCGTCTTGCCGATGCCCGGGTCGCCCAGCAGGAGCATGGGCGCAAGCTCGAGGTTGTCGCGGCTGTTCACGCACAACGAGAGCTGGCGGCGGATGTCGTCCAACACCTCGGAGAAATTAGGCAGGTCGTCGTAGAGATCGTCCATCGCCGGGATGGAGGAGGGCTTGACCGAGAAGCGGTTGCCGCCCGCCTTGAGCATCTTCTCGTAGGTGTCGCGCAGCACATCGTTCTGGCCGGGCTTGATCTCGCCCATGGCCTCCTCGACATCGGCGCAGTCGTACACGCGCTTGTACCCGGCGATGGGAATCGAAAATCCAGCCTGGGAAAGCGCGGGCACCGGGAAGGCTTGTGCGGACATGTTCTCTCCTTTCGGCAAAACAACCTCACTGACACTTGAAGCAACGATCGTGCGCAGAGCTTGTTGACGCAAAGGGTATTGGAAAAAACCGCGCCGCAGAAGTCAGCACTCCCGGCATCCGGCTGCCAAAAATCGTCGGCGGCCGGCGCGAACGAAGAGGCGAGCGCGCCGGCCGCGGGTTAACATTCGCACGAGCGTCGCACAACATCCGGAACACGCATGACGGCGCGGGCGAGACAGCACATGGAGCAAGGCAGGTCTTGATTTCCGAAGCAGATTCCTTGCCGGACTTCCGCCGGCTCAACGCGCAGGCCACCATCACGCGGACTCCCTGCGGCCCCGCCCACACCATGGTGTGGCGCCGCTGGGGCAGCGGTCCGCCACTGGTGCTCCTGCACGGCGGCAGCGGAGGCTGGTCGCACTGGATCCGAAACATCGACGCCCTCTCGCGTACCCGGGAACTGTGGGTAGCCGATCTGCCCGGCTGCGGCGAATCCGACCTGCCGACCGGGGTCTACGATGCCGACTCGCTGTTCGAGCACGTCGCCGACGGGATGGCGATGATGCGCGCAGGCCGCCCGGTGGACCTGGTCGGGTTTTCGTTCGGCTCGCTGGTCTCGGGGCTGATCGCCGCGCACCGGCCGGAGGTGGTGCAGCGCATGGCGCTGGTGGCGCCGCCGGCGCTGGGCCTCAAGGCGCCACCGCTGGAATTGCTGTCGCTGGGGCGCGAGATGGCGCCGGAAGCGCAGGCGCAGGCGGTGCGCCACAACCTCAAGCGCCTGATGCTGCACGGCGAGGATGCCATCGACGACATGGCCGTGGCCCTGCACGCGGCGAATTTCCGCGGCGACCGCCTGCGCATGCGCCGGCTGGCGCGCAGCCAGATCATGCTGAGCCTGAAGACGCGGTGGCGCTGCCCGGTGTACGCGATCTGGGGCCGCGAGGATGTGCTCGCACGCCACGAGCTGCACCGGCTGCGTGACGTGCTCTCGCCCTGCGACCTGCGCGAACTGGCCATCATCGACGACGCCGGCCACTGGGTGCAGTACGAACAGCCGGCGGCCTTCAATCGCACGCTGGCCTCCATGATCGGCTGAGCCGGGCGCTGCGCGCGCTCAGTTTTCCGCGCGTATGCCCAGTTCGTTGGCCAGAGTTTTCCAACGCACCAGGTCCTCGCGGATGAAGCGCGCGAAGGCATCCGGTCCCATGCCGGTGGGCTCCAGCCCCTGGCCGCGCAGGCTGTCGGCGACCTCCGGCATGGCGAGCACCAAGGCGGTATCGGCCGCCACCTTCTCGACGACGGCGCGCGGCGTGCCGGCAGGCGCCAGCATGCCGAACCAGCCGCTGGTATCGAGTTTGGGCACACCCGCCTCGGCGAACGTCGGAACCTCCGGCATGACCTTGGATCGCACCTGACCTACCAGCGCAAGTGCGCGCAAGCGGCCGCTCCTCACGTGCGGCAGGGCCGTGCCGATCGAGTTGAACGAACTGGCCACCTGCCCGCCCAGCAGGTCGATGATCGAAAGCGACTCGCCCTTGTAGGGAATATGGGTCAGGTCGATGCCGGCGCCGCGCTTCAATGCCTCGCCATAGATGTGGAAGGACGAGGCGTTGCCGAACGACGCGTAGTTGAGGGGTGCGCCGGCAGCCTTGCCGGCCTTGGCCGCGGCGATGAACTCCGGCAGGGTCTTCCAGGGCGTGTCGCTCCTGACCAGCAGCACCACCTCGGAGCGGATGAATTGCACCACGGGCACGAAGTCGCGTTCCGGGTCCCACGGCACCTTGGCCATCAACGCCGGCGCCTGCACGAAGGAGGTAAAGGTCGACAACAGCGTGTAACCATCGGCCGGCTGGCGCGCGACGTACTCGGTGCCGATCACGGTAGTGGCGCCCGGCCGGTTTTCAACCAGCACCGGCTGCCCCCAGCGCAGCGCCAGTTTTTCCGCCACCAGCCGCGTCACGCGGTCGGGGCTGCCGGCCGTGGTGCTGGGCATGACGATCTTCACCGGCCTGACGGGCCACGCTTGCGCCGCGCCCGACATGGGCTGGAAGGCGATCGCGCCGGCACACAGCAGGCCCAGCCACGCGCCGATGCCCGATTTCACCGGCGGCTCCCGCGGCTTGTCATGCAGCCGCCACACGGCTGCGGATCCACGGCATCACCTCGGCGGCGAACAGTTCCACCGAACGCAGCGAGGTTTCGTAGGCCAGGTCGCCGAACGCAAAGCGGGTAAGGATGAAATTCACCCCGGAGCGCTCGATTTGCGCCGCGAGCTGCTCGCGGACCATGGCGGGCGTGCCGGAAAGCGCCCGGCCGGCGGCGACGAGCTCGTCCCAGGTGGCGGGGAAATAGGCGCCCGGCCGGGTGCCGTTCTTGACCCACAAATGCATGAAGCTCGCGTGCCAGCGTGCATAGGCCCGGCGCGCCAGGTCTTCCGCCTCGCCCTCGCCCGGCGCAATGACCATGTGGCGCGTGGTGCCCATCAATGGGAGCGTCTCCGCAGGATGGCCGGCCGCCGTCCATTCGGCGCGATAACGGTCGGTCATCGAACGCACCTGGTCGAGCGGCGCGTTGCTCACCACGTTGCAGCGGTTGGCCACGCACCAGGGCACGGTTTCCGGATTGCCGATGCCGTACCACAGGGGCGGATGCGGCGATTGCCGGGGCGCCATGGTGATGGGCACGCGGTCGAACCTGTGGAACCTGCCCGCGAAGCTGAACTCCCGCGCGCCGCTGCCGGCGGCCAGCGCACCCATGACGACCTGGTAGCCCTCCAGATAGCGCGCCTGCGCCTCCTCGGGATCGACGCCGTAGTAGTCCAGCTCGAACGGGGAGATGCCGCGCCCCACGCCGAGCTGGAAACGCCCGCGGCCCAGGTGATCGAGCATGCAGATCTCCTCGGCCAGGCGCAGCGGGTGGTACAGCGCCAGCGTGTACACCAGCGGCCCGAACAGGATGCGCCGCGTGCGTTGCGCCACCGCGGAATGGAACACCGAGGGCGAGGGGGACATGCCGAGCGGCGTGGCATGGTGCTCGGCGGTGAGATAGGCGTGAATGCCGACCCGCTCGTAGGCTTCCACCAGCCGCAGGCGGTTTTCGTAGAACTCATCCAGCGGCAGGCCGCTGTCGTCCAGGTGGTCGAATACCCCGAATTGCAGCGCGCCGGTCATGAAGCGAGCGAACGCCAGAGCCGCACGAAACCCAGATACTGCTGCGCCCACCAGCCGCGCCCGTAGTCGGCGCCGGCGAGCTGGTCGCGAATGCCGGTCTCAGGCGTGCCGGCGCGAAAGTCCGCGGTGCCGAACAGCATGTCCCAGCAGGGGAACAGCACGCCGAAATTGACACCCCTGTGGGGGCCTTCATGGCCCTCGCCGATCGCGTGGTGCCAGCGATGGAAGCGCGGCGATACCATGAGCCGCTCGCCGACGGCGCCGAACCACAGGCGGGTATTGGCATGCGAGAGGTTCTCGATCAGCACCGCGAAGGCCGCCAGCGCGATGAACTGGCCGGGCGGCACGCCGATCAGGCGGACCACCAGCGCGGTGGCGAGCGTGACGATCAGATCGTCGAGGATATGGTTGCGGCTGTCGCTCCAGAAGGTGAGCTGGCGCTGACTGTGATGCAACGCATGCAGGGCCCACCACCAATCGAAGCGATGCTGCAGGCGATGGATCCAGTAGCCGAACAGGTCGAAGGCGATGAGGTAGGCCAGGAACGCAAGGAGCGGGTTCTCGCCGAGAAACGGCACCACGGTCTCGAGGGTGGGCCGCATGATGCCGACCGAATGCAGGGCGGCGTCGAGTTCAGACTCGAGCGGCAGGAGCAGAAAGAAAAAGAAGATCTGCAGGATGCCCAGGCGGGCCAGCAACGTGTAGATGACGTCGGTGCGCACCGCGCGCGCGTCCACCCGCGGCTCGGCGGCGATGAAGGCCTCGAGCGGCCGCAGGACCAGCAGCATCACCAGAACCTGGAGCGCGCCCCACAGCGCGAGTTCGGTGCCCAGGAAGGCTTCCTCGACGAACTGCATCGCGCCTACGGCGAAGAGGGCCGGTTGCACGATGGTCTCGAACAGCCAGGCATGCACCAGCGCGAAAGAGTCGGAGATCGCGGACATGATTCAGGCGCGTCCGGCCAGCGTGGAAAAGCAGAAACCGCGGGCCTTGAGGCCGGCGACGAGCGGGTCGAGCATGGGCGCGAACGGCTCCTTGCGCGACCAGTTGCCGGTGTGCATCATGAGGATGTCGCCGTCCTTGAGCGAAGCCAGGGCGCGCCGGACGAGCACGTCGTTAGGGTACTTGTCCGAGGGCAGTTCGTCCCCCAGGAATCCCGCGGCGGACCACCCGACATGAGTGTAGCCGCAGGCCCTGCCCCACTGCAGCGTGCGTTCGGAGACGTGCCCGCCCGGCGCGCGCCACAGCGGCGCGAGCTCGGCCCCGGTGGCGGCCTTGAACCAGTCTTTGACCCGGTCGAGCTCGGCGCAGAACTGCGCCCGGTCCCAGGCGAAGCTCTTGCCCGCGTCGGCGCCGAATTGCGGGCGCACCCGCACGCGGCCGTCGGGCAGGTCCCCCTTCCAGTAGGTGTGGTCCCAGGTGTGGCTGCCGAACGCGTGCCCCTCGGCGACGCGCGCCCTCCAGTAGGGCACCCATGCCGCGCCCAGCGAGGTACCGCCCTCGACCGCCCTTTCGTTGGCGAGGAAGAAGGTCGCGCGCACATCGTGCTTGTTGAGAATCCGCGCGATGTTCTCGGCCTGGGCCATGGAGCCGGTGTCGATGGTGAGGTACAGCGTGCCCTTGCATTGACCGACCGCGAGGGCGGGCGCGCACAGGACCAGGACCGCAGCGCGCCAGCTCATCGGCGCGGCGCGTGGGCGTGGTAGTAGATGCCGTGCGGCGAGCGCCCCACGGGGATGGACGCCTTGACCGCCTTGGTGGCCAGGTCGATGACCACGACCTTCTTGGCCCAGCGGGCGGTGACCCACATTTCGTTGGCGGCCGGGATGATCTCCAGACAGTCCGGTCCGCCCGGGACGGGGTACTCGTCGACCACCTTGCGCGCCTTCCAGTCGACCACCGACACCGTGTTGGCAACCCGGTTGGACACCATGATGTGCCGGCCATCGCCGCGCGGGAAGATGTTGTGCGCCCCGGCGCCGGTGGACACGGTGGCCACCACCTTGCTGCTCGCGCGGTCGATCACCACCACATGGTCCGCCCCCATGATGCCGACCCAGATCTCCTTGTCGTCCGGCGAGGCCCAGATGCCGGCCGGACCCTCGCCGACCCGGATGTGCTGCACCAGCTTCCGCGCGGCCACGTCGATGACCGCCACCGACGCAGAACCCTGCTCGGTGACGTAGATGAGTTTGCTGTCGTTGGTGAAGACGAGGTGCGAGGGCATCGACCGGGTCTTCACGCGCGCCACCGGCTTGACCGTCGCTTTGCGCCGGATGATGTCCTCGCCGTTGTAGATGTCGACATAGTCCATGCGCAGGGCCGTGGCGACGAACCACCTGCGGTCCGGCGAGAACGCCAGCTGGTAGGGATCCAGCATGGGCATCTTGTGGGTGATCGCGCCGGTCTTGCGGTCGAGGAACATCAGCTCGTTGTTGGCGGTGTTCCCGATCAGCAGCGCATCGTCGTCCGGGGTGGCCATCATGTGGTGCGGCTCTTTGCCGACGGTGACCCGGCCGGTCTCCCGGTAGGTTTTCGGGTCGATCAGGCTGACGGAATTGCTGAGCGAATTGAGGACGATGACCGAGTCGGCCGCCCCGATGAGCGGCCAGGCGGCCAGGGCGAGCGCCACGCCACGGCCAAGGAACTGCGCAAGTTGTCTGAGGATGCGGGTCACCTCGGCATTTTACCCGCTCGACAACCATCAACAGCCAAGAAAAACAGTCATTTACCCCTGCGGATTGAAAGACTTTCTAGGATGGGCGCGTTGGTCAGACCGCCGCACCCAGCAACTGGCTGGCAATGCGCGCCCCGGTATTGATGGAATCGGTGAGCCCGAGGTGGCCGTGCCCCACCGCCAGCCACAGGCCGCGCATCCCTGGCGCGGGGCCGACAACGGGTACCGAATCGGGCATGCAGGGCCGATGGCCCATCCAGGGCCTGGCCGGCAGGTGGCCGAGGCCGGCGAACGTCTCGCGGGCGAAGCGTTCCAGAAGCGCCGCGCGGCGCATGTCCGGCGCGCGTTTGAGGCCGGCGATCTCCACCGTACCGCCGACCCTCAAGCCTTCTTCCATCGGCGTGACGAACACCTTGCGGTCGGCCAGCACCACGGTGCGCGACACCGCCTGGCCGCCGCCGCTGAATTGCACATGGTAGCCGCGCTGGGTTTCCAGCTTGAGGTGGATGCCCAGCGGATCGAGCAGCGCGCGCGACCACGCGCCGCCGGCCACCACGGCATGGTCGAAGCTGCGTTCGCCGTCGGCAAGTTGCAGGCGCCAGCAGTTGTCCTGCGGCGCCAGCGCGCGCACCTCGCCGCGCACCACCTCGCCGCCTTGCGCCGCGAAGGCGCGGGCGATGGCCTGCACATAGCGGAACGGGTGCAGGATGGTGGCGTGGTCGGCCATGTAGACGCCGATCGTGTAGCGCGGACCGACCCCCGGCTCCAGGTCGAGAATGCCGGCGCGGTCGAGTTCTGTGAATTCGTAGCCGTGTTCCCTGCGCATGCGCCAGCCGCCGGCATCCTTGGCCAGCGCCGCCGCGTCCGGGTAGAGATGCAGGTGACCGCGCCGCATGAACAGTTCCGGCACGCCCACCTCGCGGGTCATGGCTTCATGGGCTGCAATTGCGCCGCGATGCAGGTCAGCCAGCTTCACCCCGGATTGCGCCACCCGTTCCGGGCTGGAGGAGGCCACAAACGCCATCAGCCACGGCAAGGCGCGCGGCAAGTAGCCGGGCGGCAGGAACAGCGGACTTTCTGCATCGGCCAGCATGCCCGGCACGGTCTTGACCACGCCCGGCATGGCCAGCGGCGCGACGGACCCCGGGCTGATGGCGCCGGAATTGCCGAAGCTGGCGCCCTGCCCCGGTTCATCGCGGTCGATCAGGGTGACCTGTGCGCCGCAACGCGCCAAGGTATAGGCCACACAGGTGCCGACGATACCGGCGCCGATGACCGCTACGTTCGGCGAGGCCCCCGAACCAGCCATGTCTTAAGAAGGGGTGCGCTTGTCGGAGACCAGGCGCCCTTCCTTGAACACCAGTTGCAGCTTGCGCACGTTGTTGATGTCTTCCAGCGGATTGGCGCCGACGACGATCAGGTCGGCGAGCTTGCCGGTTTCCACGGTGCCCAGCTGGTCGCCCATGCCGCACACCGCGGCGCCATGTCTGGTGGCCGCCACCAGCGTTTGCCAGGGCGTCGCGCCGTCGCGCACCCAGAGGCCCATTTCCAAGAGCGCCGCGTCCTTGAGCGGGCGGATGTCGGAACCGAGGGCCATTTTCACGCCTGCATCCAGCGCCTTCCTGAACCAGGTGGCATGCACGTCGGAGGCAGCTTCGGCGCGGCAGCACAAGGCATGGGCGAGGTTGCGCTGGGTCACCCAGTTGCGTTCCCACAGATTGGTGGTCTGCTTGGGCGTGAGATGGCTGATGGCGAGCGTCGGCACATACCAGGTGCCATGCTTGACGAGCAGTTCGATGCACTCGTCATCCATGATGTAGCCATGCTCGATGCTGTGCGCCCCGAGGGTGACGGCGGCTTTCACCGCCGCCGGGTTGGTGGCATGCGCCATCACCTTGAAATCGCGCTGCTTGCAGATCGCGAAGGCGGCGCGGATTTCGTCGTCGAGCAGGAAGGAATGCGTATGCAGGTCCCAAGGCGGCCCCATGATGCCGCCGGAGAGGTTGAGCTTGATGTGGTCGACCCCGTTCTTGATCTGCTCGCGGATCGCCTTGACCCAGCCATAGGGGCCGTCCACCTCCAGCGCATGGCCGGAGGTGAGGAAATGGCCACCGGTGGTGGTGAGGAAATGCCCGCTGGCGAAAAGCCGCGGGCCGACGTGCTGGCCGGAATCGAAGGCGCGCTTCCAGGCCACGTCCATGTAGTGGTGCGAACCGGCACAGCGCAGTCCCGTGATGCCGGATTCGGTCAGCGCCGCCATCAGCTTGTGGCCGAAGAGCGTGACCTGCTCCGGCAGCGGCATGTCGTTGAGCGTGAGGTAGTCGGGGTGGATATGCACATCCCACAGGCCGGGCAGCAGGTACGCACCCTTGAGATCGAACACCTCTGCGCCGGCTGTGTCCGTCGGCGCCGCGCCCCGGGCTATCTGCGTGATGCGCCCGCCCTCGACCACCACGGTGGAATCGGGCTTGGGGGTTGGATCGACGCAGTCGATCAGCGTCGCGCGGGTGAGGATGGTTTTCATGGGGTCATTCCGGCTTGATGCCGACGGCTCGCGGCCAGCAGCCGCCATTGGGCGATCTCAACCCGCGATGAAGCGTCCGAAGTCCTCCGCGTGCCGCCGCCGGGGGCGATGCTGCGGTCCTCGAAGGCCTTGCGGAACCACGCCGTGCGGAAAGCCGCGCTGTGACGGGCGAGCGTTCACGCCTTCTTGCGCAGTGTATTGACCTGGATATGCGGCCAGAGGGTCGTGGTGCCGTCATCGCCGAAGTGAAACTCGAAATTCGTGATCTGCTCGTATTGAAGCTGAAGGATTTCCTTGCCATCCTCGATCACGGTTTCGATCCACAACTTCAGCCGCATCCGGGTGCTGGGAACATACTTGTTGATGAGCGGAATGTTCAGGATGCCGCCGCGTGGGCCTTCCTCGGCTGCGGTATCCATCTCCAGGAGAACGAAGTCCTTGATTTCTTGGTGCCTGATGGCATCGCGCAGCCGCAGGTCCGGGCGTACCGAATAAGGGTAAAGCCTGTGGGCCAGGATGCGCTGGGTGTAAGTCTTGTTGCCCGAGGGGTCCCTATGCGGGAGGCCCTTATCCCGAACCCAATCGGGCGCCGGCTGATCCAGGTTGATGCTGGAGCCAGGATCGCCCGGATCAGTCCCTGCGGCACCCATCGTTTTCGAAATCGCCAGGTGGTCGAAGTCCCAGGCATCTACGCCTTTTGGAAAGCGCGGCTTTCCACGAATCGGTCCGCGATCCCTACCCAATAGACTGATGGTGCTGCCGTGGGGAATCGTGCCGCTCCTCGACACCGTGTAATTCGGGATGAAGACCGGGCCATCGGCGCCTGCGCCTGGCCCCAACTCCGGGAATCCGATGTCCTCCTCGATGGACTGTGCGTCGGCGGGATGGCTGTACATCTTGGCAAGCCACAGGTACATACCGTTCTCGACATGGATCAGATGTCCGGCTTGGTTGTGGATGACCTGGTCGTACCGGACGGCCCCGCAAAATTGCTCGTTCGCACCGGCACGATTGCGCACGCCTCCCGGCACCCGCGTGAACGTGAGCTCCTCCCTGTAGTTCTCGCAAAGAAACGTGAATTTTCCGGGGAGGGTTTCCGAGTGGGTTCCGGGAGAGGGCATGCAGGTAGTGTGGATCCCCCAGCCGGTCTTCTCATCGCCAAGATCGTGATTGGCCCAGGTGCCTTCGAGCTTCTCAAGGGCGCCGTATTCGGCAGGTTTATCCAGAACCTCCGGTGTGAATCGCTCGTGGTTGCCCATCCAATCCCCTTTCATGCGAGCCTTGCTCAGATCCCCCCGGATGACATGCCATGAAGTCATCCGCCGTACTGTGCGCCCCCAGTCAGGCGGCTAAACGAACTCTACCGCAACCTATCTGCGTCGCGCGGGTGAGGATGGTTTTCATGGGGTCATTCCGGCTTGATGCCGACGGTGGCGGCCAGTTGCTGCCATTTGGTGATTTCGCCCGCGATGAAACGGCCAAAGTCTTCCGGCGTGCCGCCGCCGGGCGCGATGCTGCGGTCTTCGAAGGTCTTGCGAAAGTCCGCTGCGTTGAGCGCCGCCAGCGTGGCGGCGTTGATGCGATCGATCACCGCGCGCGGCGTTTTCGCCGGCACCAGCAAACCGAACCAGGTGCCGCCGATCACGCCCGGCATGCCCGCCTCCGCCATGGTGGGCACGGTAGGCGCGCTCGCCAGGCGCCGGTTGGTCGCCACCGCGATCGCCTTCAGCTTGCCCGCCTGCACCTGCGCCAGCACCGCGGCCGGCGCATCGAAGGTGTACTGGATCTGCCCGCCCATCACATCGATGATCGAAGGTCCGCTGCCCTTGTAGGGCACATGCGTGGTCCTGATGCCGGCGGTCACCTTGAACAACTCCCCGGCCAGGTGGCTGGAGGTATTGTTGCCGAAGGAGGAGTAGTTCACCTTGTCCGGATTGGCCTTGGCATACGCCGCCAGTTCGGCCACCGTGCTGGGCGCAAAGGCGGGTGATGCCACCAGCAGGAAGGGCACCTGGCCCACCAGCGCAATGGGCTGCAGGTCCTTCTGCGGGTCGTACTGCATGGCCTTGACCGTCACCGGGTCCTTCTCCCCCGTCGGGTTGTCGATCACCTGATACTTGTCCGCGCGCGGATCCTTGCCCAGGCCGACCAAGATGGTCTCCTGCAGGCTCCGGCGCTTCTCGCCGGTCGGGTCGCTCTTGTCATCCAGCTTCGACAGTTCGTCCAGCTTGGCCTGCAGGTTTTGCTTGGTCTTGAGGTCGGTCTCGGCCGTTGAGGTCTGCGCCGTCGTGAGCTTGTTTCCGGCCGCGCGGATGAACAAAGTCTCGGCACAGACGCGAGCGATATGCCGGGCCGCTTCGCCATGCCGGGGCTGTTCTCCGGTCCTTCCTCTCAAGGCGCCAACACGTCGAGTGTCGGGAAGTAAGTTCTGAAGCGGCTGGCGTCACGCGTCAGCAAAGGCCAGCCCTCGATAGCGGCATGGGCGCCGATGAAAAAGTCCGGCAATACCTGCTGTTTGCTGCCGCCTCGCCTACGGTACTGCGAATAGGCCTTGCCTGCCAGGAATAGGGCGGGCCGCGGAATCTCGCGCATTTCCAGCCTCAAAGTGGCCACCACATCGTCCAGCGTCTCCAGGGTTGAAAACGACAGCGAGACCTCCGCGTAGATCACCGGGTTGATGACCAGCGCGTGCACACTGGCCTGCGCACGCATTTGTCCGATTGACCAGTCAGCCCACTGCGGGTCGTTCTGCAGTACGTCCGCCAGGACGCAGGTATCCACCAGCAGCATCAGTCGTCGGCGCGCAGCAGCTTCATCAACTCATCGGTCCGCCAGCGCACATCCGCGCGACCGCGCACGGCTTCGAATCGGTCGGGCGCCGGGCGTCGCGCGCCCTTGGCGGGGTGCGCCCGATGCAGGACCACCTCCCCGGCGGCATTCACGGAGAATTGCACTGCCGCGCCAGGCAGCAGTTGCAGTTCGTCGCGAATACGCTTGGGAATCGTAACTTGGCCTTTGCTGGTCAAAACGGTAGTCATGGCGCACTTTTTGAAGTATTACTGGATCTACACATGGTAATACAAATGGGCGGGATTCTGGTAACGCGTAAAGGTGAGGGACAATGCATACGAATTTTCGCCAGCTGGCAGCTTTGCCGTCGAATCCCCACCCGTAAATCCGCCGCACCAACATGACCCCACCCGCCTGGACCTGGATCCTGCTGGTCGTGATTGCCGCAGCCGCGCAGACGCTGCGCAATGCCGCGCAAAAGAAGGTGTCCGGCACACAGGGTCCGCTGCCGGCCACGCTGGTGCGCTTCGTCTATGGCCTGCCGTTCGCCTGTTTGTGGCTGGCGGCGGTGATCAACTATGTCGGCGTATCGCCCACATTCACCTGGCAGTTCTTCGGCTGGACGGTGCTGGGCGCCATGGGCCAGTTGTTCGCCACCGCCTTCCTGCTCATGGCGATGAGCCAGCGCAACTTCGTGGTCAGCGTGGTGTACGCCAAGACCGAGATCGTGCAGCTGGTGGTGCTGGCCTGGGTGATTCTGGGGGACGCGGTTCCGTCCGCCTCCGTAATCGCGGTCATCATCGCCACCATCGGCGTGATCATTCTTTCCACCAACCTGGAAAGCCTCAAGCGCCTGGAATTCGCGCGTTCGATGTTCACGCCGGCCGCGGGTTACGCCTTCGCTTCGGGCACCGCGTTCGCGTTCTCGCTGCTGGGGTATCGCGGCGCCGGGTTGTCGGTTCCGGATTCGCCCGCCTTCGTGACCGGCGCTTTCGGCCTGGTATGCGCCCAGACGATGCAGACGGTGTTGCTTGGTACCTGGTTGTTTTTCCGCCAGCCGGGCGCACTGCGCGCCCTGGCGGGGGAATGGCGCATGTCGCTCTCGGCGGGCGTGCTGGGCACGATCGCGTCAGTAGGCTGGCTTACGTCAGTAGCGCTGCACAACGCGGCCGAGGTGCGGGCACTGGGGTTGATCGAGGTGTTCTTCAGCTACGCGGTGTCGCGCAAGCTGCTCGACGAGAAGGTATCGCCCACGGAGATCGCCGGGGGCCTTCTCATCATGGCGGGGGTGGTACTGATCTGCGTACGGGTGATGTAACGGGTCAGTGATAGTCGTCCTCGCGCTGATGGCGAATCGCCAGAATGGTCACGGTTGATTGGTCGTCAATCTCAAAAAGCGCAACGTAACCGCTTGACCCAAACGGAATTACCAGTTCACGCAGGAACGAGTTGGACGCATCCGCCTTGCGACAGGTAAAGGGAAAGTCGCGCAAGACACCGATTGCCTTGACGATCGCTTCCCGGGCACGTTTCGCCGCGCCAAGATCCTTTTCGAGCAAGAACGCGTACAAGCGCACGATGTCGTCACGTGCTGCTTGCGTGTATCGGATGCGAAACGTCATCCGCGGGACTTGGTTTTGCCCGCCTTTCGCTCCGCAGCTGCGAGCATCGTATCCAACTCGGCATGGACCTCTTCAGCAGCGAAGTACTTTCCGGTGCGCTTGGCCTCGTCGCGGGAAATCAAACCGCGTGCGATGAATTCGCTCTGCGATTTGCGGCGTTCTACGCTCGCGCGGATGGATTCCTCTACGAAACTGGAAAGGCTCTCGCCTTCGCGCAAGACTGTTTCGGCAGCCTGGCGCAACTCTGGCTCGACCCGGAGCGACGGAAACGTTGCAGTTTTCATGAGACCCATAATAATGCGTTGCAGATGCAACGCATTATTGCAGAAGTGGAAGCGCGACGCAAACCGCAATCCGAACGCGGATTCGCGCAAAAGAAAGTCACTGCCCCAGTCAATCAACGCAAATGCAAGCGCGCGCGAAAACCTTCCGGCAGCATCGACAAGGCATTGCGCTCGCGCACCGGCTCGCTGCCGACGCGCTCGATGTGGAAGTTCCTCATCAGCATGGCGGTCACCATGCCGATTTCCAGCATCGCCAGATAGCGGCCGGGGCAGAAGCGCGGTCCGCCACCAAAAGGCATGAGGACGCGCCGGGCGGCACCTGCCTCATCGCTCCCGCCTTCCTCCCCCAGCCAGCGCTGCGGACGAAAGGCCAACGGTTGCGGAAACAATTCGGGGTTGAGCGCGGCGGGGCGAAACAGGGTGGCGATTGGCGTGCGCGCACGCAGTTCGATGCCGCAGACCGTGACCGGTTCGTTGGATTCGTGGGAAAGCAGCGGGGCCACCGGCTTCAGGCGCATGGCTTCGCGCGTGGCCGCTTCGATGTAATGCAGGTCGCCGACGCGCTCAAAGGCCTCCAGCACCCGCTGGCCGCCCAGCACGGCATCGGCCTCGCGCTGGGCGGCGGCCTGGGCGGCCTTGTCGTCGGAAAGAAAGCAGGCCAGCCAGGCGAGCGTGTTGGCGGTGGTGTCCTCGCCGGCCCGCAGGGCGGTGAACACGTTGCCGCTGACATCCGCGTCGGTAAATCCGCCGTCAGGCGTATCGCGCGCGGCAAGCAACGCTTCGATCAGGTTGCCGGGCTGGTCACGCAACGCGGGATCGTCGGCCATGCGCTGGCGCGCCGCGGCGATGTAGCCATCGATGGCCCGCCGCACCTGGGCCAGGTCCTTTTCCAGCGCGATGTCGGCGGGCAGTTTGACATAACGCCACCACGGAAAGATCGCCGTCATCCTGCGGTTGATCATGGGGAACACCTGGTCCAGATGGCGCTGGATGGCGTTGTCACCCTGCTCGATGGTGTTGATGTCCAGGCCGAAGGCGAGCCCGGCGGTCACATCCACGGTGTAGCGCATGAACTCCAGTTGCAGGTCGAGCACCTCGCCCGCGCGCGAAGCGCGCTCGAAGCGTGCCAGCAGCCGTCGGGTCACCGACACCAGGGCGGGAAAGTAGCCCTTCAGGTGTGCCGGGTCGAAAGCCCGCATGACCATGCGGCGCTGGCGCTCCCAGTCCGCGCCTTCGGCGGAGAAGATGCCTGCGATGCCCAGTTCGCGGAATATCGATTCCACCGGCCGGACACGGCGGAAGGCACCGGGGCGCGCCTTGAGGATGCGTGCGATCTCCGCAGGGTCGTCGATAACCAGCATCCAGCGCCTGGCCAGATGCACCCGGTAAGGCGTGCCGTAGCGATGCGCCCAGGCCTCGAGGACCAGATGCACGCGCGGCGGGTTGAAGTACGGCAGGCTGCCCACCAGGGGCCAGGCTGGCGGGTGGGCGAGCGAGCCGAAGCGGCGCGTGGCGTTCATGGTGGCTGCGGAAGCGCCGGGCATCGCTTCAAGGTAGCACGCCGCCCGGCGCGGGAAAAGACAGGTTGGGCCGCCCGACCGCCCCGTTTCAGTCGGGCGCGCCGACCACCACGGTGGCGAACTGCGCCGGCTTCACATGGCGCGCGAAGGCCGCCTTCACGTCGGCCACGGTGACCCGCTCCACGTTTTCCACCCAGCGATCCAGGTAGTCCAGCGGCAGCTTGTAGAAGCCGATGACCGAAAGGTTGTCCAGGATCTTGCGGTTGTTGTCGATGCGCAGAGCGAACCCGCCGGCCAGGTTGTCCTTGGCGGCCTTGAGTTCGGCCGCGGTCGGGCCTTTGGCCACATATTCGGCCACGACGCTGTTGACCAGTTTCAGCGCGTCGTTGGCCTGCTCCTTCTTGGTTTGCAGCCCCAGCTGGAACGGCCCGGGTTCGGACAACGGCATGAAATAGCTGTAGACGCTGTAGGCCAGGCCGCGCTTTTCGCGCACCTCGTTCATCAGACGCGAGACGAAGCCGCCGCCGCCCAGGACGTAATTGCCCACGGTGAGCGCGAAGAAATCCGCGTCCCCGCGCGCGATCGAGGGCATGCCCACGAGGATGTGCGATTGCGACGCGGGGTGGGCAATGCGCTTGGGGGCCGAATCCGGCGTGCCGATCGGCGGCAACGCGGCAGGGCTCGTGCCCCGGGGCAGGTTGCCGGTGAGTTGCTCGGCGATCGCCTCGGCCTCGGCCCTGGAAATGTCGCCGATCATGGACACCACCGCGCGCGAGGCGGCGTAATTGGCGCGGTAGAAGCCCTCGATGTCGCTGCGCGTGATGGCGGCGATGCTGTCCACCGTGGCGTTCGCGCCGTAGGGATGGGTGCCATACATGGCCTGGAAAAACACCCGGTTGGCGATCGCCTCGGGCTTGGTTTCCGCCTCTTTCAGGCCGGCGATGGCGCGTGCCTTCTCGCGATTCAACGCCTCTTCCGGAAAGGAGGGGGTCTGCACGATGGAAGCCAGGAGGGCGATGGCGGCATCGCGCTCGGCCCTGGATGACAGGGTGCGCAGGGTCACGCCGGCACGGTCGAAGTCGGCGCGGCCGCCGCGTTGCGCGCCCACGTCGGCGAAGCGTTCGGCGATCTGGTTTTCATTGAGGCCGCCGCTGCCCAGCGCCAGCATGCCGTTGGTCAGCCCGGCGAGCCCTGCCTTCCCCGCCGGCGCGCGCTTGCCGCCGGCGTCGAAATCCACGGCAATATCGAGCATGGGAATGAAGCGGCTTTCAACGAACAGCACGCGGGCGCCGGTCTTGGCGGTCCAGGACTGGATGGGCAAGCCGGCCCAGGCGGGCAGGCTCAGCATCAGGGCCGCGCAGGCGGCCGCGCAGCGGTAGACGAGACGGATCACGGGGTTCATGGCGGATCGATTTCAGTGGCGCAGGCCGGCGGGCGCGGCCTTGGGTTTGGCGGTCATGGGTAGCGGTGTCAGGGTGGCCACGGTGAGCGTGTCGTCGCCGAAATATCGCGCGGCCACCGCCTTGACCTGCCCGGCGGTGACGGCGCGTATCTTTTCGAGCGCCCGGTCGATCTGCCTGTGCGACAGGCCGCTCATCTCGAACTGGGCGATCTCCATCGCCTGGCCGAAGATCGAGTCGCGCTTGTAGACCTGGGCCGCCACCACCTGCGCCTTGACGCGCTTGAGTTCTTCCTCGCTGATGCCTTCGTCGGCGATGCGGCGCACCTCGCCGCGCAGGGCCTCTTCGAGCTCGGCCACCGTCCTGCCCGCCGCCGGCGTACCTTCGAGGACGAACAGCACCGGGCCGCGCGCGGTGTTGTCGTAACCGGCGCCGGCGTCGCTGGCGATGCGCGAGCCGCGCACCAGGTTGCGCGACAGGCGTGCGCCCTGATGGCCGTCGAGCACGCCGGCGAGCACCTCGAGCGCGTGGGCGTCGTCGTCTTTTTCGACATCGACGATGCGCGGCGCGCGCCAGGCCAGCGCCACATACGGCAACTCCGCCGGCGCCTTGACGTTGACGCGGCGGATGCCGGTTTGCTCGGGCTCGTCCTGGGCCTTGCGCTCGGGCAGCAGCTTGGGCCTGGCGCCGCCGTAGTACTTCTTCGCCAGCCGCACCACCTCGTCCGGGCTGGCATCGCCGGTGACGATCAGCACCGCGTTGTTCGGCGCATACCAGGTCTTGTACCAGGCCCGCGCGTCGGCGCCCTTCATGGTTTCCAGGTCGCGCATCCAGCCGATCACCGGCGTTCGGTACGGATTGGCCTTGTAGGCTGTGGCCATCAGGGTTTCATGCACCAGCGCGCGCGGCTGGTCATCGGTGCGCAGGCGGCGCTCCTCCATGACCACCTTGATCTCCTTGGCGAACTCCGCGTCGGAGAGTTGCAGATTGCTCATGCGGTCCGCCTCGAGCTTCATCACCAGTTCGAGCTTCGACTTGTGCACCTGCTGGAAATAGGCGGTGTAGTCGCGACTGGTGAAGGCGTTTTCACGCCCCCCGGCAGCGGCCACGCGACGCGAGAACTCCCCCGGCTTGAGCGTCTTCGTGCCCTTGAACATCATATGTTCCAGCACATGCGCCACGCCGGTGACGCCATTGACTTCATCGATGCTGCCGGCGCGGTACCACACCATGTGGGCCACCGTGGGGGCGCGGGTGTCCTGCTTGACGATGATCTTCAGGCCGTTGGGCAAGGTGGTTTCGAAGGCGTCGACCGCCGCCGCTGGCGCGGCAGAGCCGACCAAAAGGGCGAACGCTGCTGCGCTCACCCGGAGTCCGGGGGTTTTCATCGGGTGGCTCTTGTTAGAATCGCAGTCGGTTGCATCGCCACCACCTTGATCCGGCAGGCGCGGCGGAACCGACTCCTTGAATGGTACGCGTTGTTGGACGGGTGGAAGCCGCTTCAAGTTCCGATGTTTTCCTTTTTCAAGCCAAAACCCGCGCCCGAAGCGGTGCCGCCGGCCCTTCCGGCCGCGCCGGCGCCGGCAGCACCGACCCTGCCCGCGGCCGCCGTTGCAGCGGTTGCGCCTGAACCGGCGCCCGCCAAGGCCTCCTGGACCGAGCGCCTCAAGGCAGGGCTGACCAAGACCCGCGCCCAGCTCACCTCGCTCTTCACCGGCATCAAGGTCGATGAGGCGCTGTTCGAGGAACTCGAGTTCGCCTTGATTTCGGCCGACTGCGGCGTGGACGCCTCGCAGCACCTGATCAGGCAGTTGCGCGAACGTGCCAAGCGCGATGCCATCGAGGACGGCGAGACCCTGAAGCGCGCCCTGGCCGACCTGATCGCCGCCCTGCTCGCGCCGCTTGAGAAACCGCTCGACCTCGACCAGGCCAAACCGCTGGTGCTGATGATCGCCGGCGTCAACGGGGTCGGCAAGACCACCTCGATCGGCAAGCTGGCGAAATACTTCCAGTCACAGGGCAAGAGCATCCTCCTGGCGGCCGGCGACACCTTCCGCGCCGCCGCGCGCGAGCAGTTGATGACCTGGGGCGAGCGCAATAACGTGGTGGTGATCTCGCAGGAGAGCGGCGATCCGGCGGCAGTGATCTTCGACTCGGTGCATGCGGCGCGCGCACGCGGCATCGACATCCTCATGGCGGACACCGCCGGACGGCTGCCGACGCAAAGCAACCTGATGGATGAAATCCGCAAGGTCAAGCGGGTCATCGCCAAGGCCGATGCGGCCGCGCCGCATGAAGTGATGCTGGTGATCGATGCCAATACCGGCCAGAACGCGGTCGCTCAGGTGAAGGCGTTCGACGACGCGCTGGGCCTGACCGGGCTGGTGGTGACCAAGCTCGACGGCACGGCCAAGGGCGGCGTGCTGGCGGCGATCGCACGCGCGCGGCCGGTGCCGGTGCGCTTCATTGGCGTGGGCGAAGGCATAGATGACCTGCGCCCGTTCGTGGCACGCGAGTTCGCCGACGCCATGCTCGGCCTGGACTGAACGCGGCCGCCGGCGCGATGATCGAGTTTTCCGCCGTCACCAAGCGCTATCCCGGCGGATACGAGGCGCTCAAGTCGGTGAACCTGACCATCGCGGACGGCGATTTGCTGTTCATCACCGGGCATTCCGGCGCAGGCAAGAGCACGTTCCTCAAATTGCTGCCGGTGATCGAGCGCGCCACCAGCGGCAGCGTGATCGTCAACGGGCAGAACGTGTCTGCGATGCGCCCGGCGGCCATCCCCTACCTGCGCCGCAACATCGGCCAGATCTTCCAGGACCAGAAGCTGCTCTACGACCGCAGCGTTTTCGACAACGTGATGCTGCCGTTGTCGGTCACCGGCGTGCCGTTCAAGGACGGCGCCAAGCGCGCGCGCGCCGCGCTAGACAAGGTGGGCCTGCTCACGCGCGAGAAGGCCAATCCGATCGCGCTGTCCGGCGGCGAGCAGCAGCGGCTGGCGATTGCGCGCGCGATCGTCAACAGGCCGTCGATCATCATCGCCGACGAACCGACCTCCAACCTGGACGCCGATTACGCCGCGGAGATCATTGACCTGTTCGTGGCCTTCCACCAGGTGGGCGTGACGCTCGTCATCGCCACGCATGACGAGTCCGCCGTCAGCCGCGCCGCCGCGCGCGCCACGGTGCGCAGCGTGCAGCTCAGGAGCGGGGAGCTGGTGGCATGAAGGCCTGGCTGACGCTGCACTGGATGGCCTTCCTGGGCACGGTGGCCAAGCTGGCTGCCACGCCCTTCGCGACGCTCTTGAACGTGCTGGTAATCGGGGTCGCGCTGGCGCTGCCGGCCGGCGCCTATACCCTGCTGGTCAATCTGCAGCAGGCGGTGCGCAACGTCTCGAGCGATCCGGAGTTTTCGGCCTTCCTGGCGCTGGATGTCAAGAAGGACGAAGTTGCCGACCTCGACCGCCGCCTGCGCGCCCTGCCCGGCGTCGCGCGTGTCGAGTTCCGCTCGCGCGAGGCTGCGCTCGCCGAATTCCGCCAGCATCCTTCGATGGGCGACGTGATCGCCGCGCTCGACAAGAACCCGCTGCCTGACGCCTTCATCGTCCGCCTGACCGATACCAACGCCGAAGACCTCGACCGCCTGGCCGAGAAGGTGCGCGGCTGGGCCAACGTGGAACACGTGCAAGTCGATTCCGCCTGGGTGCGCCGCGTGGCGGCCGCGGTAGGGCTCGGACGCGTGGCCGTCCTGATCCTGGCCGGGCTGCTGTCGGTTGCGCTGCTGGCCGTCACCTTCAACACCATCCGCCTGCAGATCCTTACCCAGCGTGAGGAAATCGCGGTCTCGAAACTGCTGGGCGCCACCAACGGCACCATTCGTCGGCCGTTCTATTACTTCGGCGCCCTGCTCGGGGTCCTGGGCGGCGGTGCCGCCCTTGGCATCGTGTACGGCGCGTTTTACCTGCTCAACCACAGCGTGGCACAGTTCGCGGCGCTGTACGCATCGGATTTCCGGCTGGGTGCCCTGCCGCCCGAGGACATGGCATCCATCCTGGGCTTCGCCGCAGCACTGGGACTGGCGGGTGCGTGGCTGTCGGTATCGCAGCACCTGCGCGAGTTCGAGCCGCGTTAGGCGGCGGGTAGGCGGCGACGCCCCGCCTTTAGCTCCCCGCGAGCAGGAGGCGGATATCCGAGACCAACCGCTCGAGGGACGCTGCGGGTTCGCTCGCGGGAGCCGGGCGCACGAACAGGCGCAAGCGACCCTGCGGATCGAACACATAGGTGCCGGCGGAATGGTCCATGGTGTAGCTGCCCGGCGCCTTGCCAGGCACCTTCTGGTAGAAGACCTTGAAATCCTTGGCCACGGCAGCGGTGGTCGTCATGTCGCCATACAGGCCCACGAAACTCGGGTGAAACGCCGGCACATACTGGGCGAGCAGGGCCTGGGTGTCGCGCTCGGGATCGATCGTGATGAAAAGCACCTGCAGCTTCCCGGCGTCGGCGCCGAGCCTGGCGACCACCTCGCGCATTTCCGCCAGCGCGGTCGGGCACACGTCCGGACACTGGGTGAACCCGAAGAACACCGTGACGACCTTGCCTTTGTAGTCGGCCAGGCTGACCTTTCTGCCGTTGTGGTCGGTCAGCGCGAAGCCCTTGGCGTAGTCGGCGCCGGTGATGTCGGTGTTGCGGAACTGGGGCTTGCCGTCCCCGCAGCCGGCCAGTGCCGCGGCCGCGCAGACGAACAAGGCGCAGGCGAGATGCCGCAGGCTCATGGGGACAGGTAGGGCTGCAGGTAGTGGTCGACTAGCAGGGCCGCAAACAGCGCGGTGAGGTAGTAGAGCGAATACGTGAAGGTCGCGCGGGCCTGCTGGTCGCTGTAGGAAAGATAGAGCTTCACCGCATGGCGGATGAACCCGGCGGCCAGGATCACCGCCGAGGCCAGATAGACCCAGCCGCTCATGCGGATGGCGAAGGGCAGTATGCTCACCGCGCCCAACAGAACGGTGTAGAGCAGAATGTGGAGCTGGGTGAATCGCTGGCCATGGGTCACCGGCAGCATCGGCAGGCCGGATCTGCGGTAGTCCTCGACGCGGTACAGGGCGAGCGCCCAGAAATGCGGCGGGGTCCACACGAAAATGATCAGCACCAGCAGCACGGCCTCGGGGCCCACCTCGCCGGTGACCGCGGCCCAGCCGAGCGCCGGCGGCATCGCGCCCGACAGTCCGCCGATGACGATGTTCTGCGGCGTGGTCGGCTTGAGCAGCACGGTATAGATGAACGCATAGCCGAAGAAGGTGGCGATGGTGAGCCACATCGTCAGGGCATTCACCCACACCAGCAGCAGCGCGCTGCCGACGGCGGCCAGGACCAGGGCGAAGACCAGCGCCTGCGGCGTGGTGAGTTCGCCGCGCGCCATCGGGCGGGCGCGGGTTCGCGCCATCTGGGCGTCGATGCGCTGCTCGATCAGGCAGTTCACCGCGAAGGCGCCCCCGGCAAGCAGCCAGATGCCGATGGTGCCCGCGACGAGCACCGCCGGCTCCACCATCCCGGGGGTGGCGAGGAACATGCCGATGACCGCGCAGAACACCGCCAGCATGGTCACGCGCGGTTTGGTCAGTTCGGCGAACTGGCGCAACCGTTGGCTGGCGGAAGGCGCACGATCTGCGCTGGAGACTTGCATGGTGTCAGGAGGCTCGCGCCAGCCCGGCGGTGGCGGCGGCGGCAGGCGCGGAAACGGCGAGGCGCGAGTTTAGCAGCGCGAGCAGGGCCGCAAGGGCCGCCGCGCCGCCGTTGTGGATCACGGCCACCGCCAGCGGCCAGGTGAAGACCACGTTCGACACGCCGGTGAGCACCTGCAGGCCGATCAGCGCAAGCAGCGCAACGCCGATGCCGCGCAGGGCAGGGACGCGCGCCGATGCGCGCCACAGGCGAGCGGCCAGCCAGACGACGGCCACGGTCACCACCAGGGCGAAGACGCGATGCACCCAGTGGATGGCGACTAGCGCCTGCATGGACAGCAGGGTTCCGTCGTCGTTCATGCCGAGCGGGCGGGTAAGGTCGAATCCGCGCGCGAAATCGGCTTCCGGGACTACGGCACCGTTGCACAGGGGAAAGTCCGCGCATGCGAGCACCGCATAGTTGGTGCTCACCCAGCCACCCAGGGCGATCTGCATGAACACCAGGGCCAGCACGATGAAAGCCGGCGCGCGCAGGTGTGCGGCCGCATCTTCGGGTATGCGCGCGGGTTCGGTGCGCGCCGCCAGTGCCGCCAACGCGCACAGCAGCAGCACGCCCAGGAGCAGGTGCATGGTGACGATCACCGGCATGAGCTTCAGGGTGACCGTCCAGGCGCCGAACGCCCCCTGGACGCACACCAGCACGAACAGGGCCGTGGCCGGCCAGGGCGAACGCTGCGTCCGCTCGCGATGCAGCCAGGCCAGCGCCATCAGGACGGTGATCAATACCCCCACCCCCATGGCGAAGTATCGATGCAGCATTTCGATCCACGCCTTGGTGAAGGTGACCGGACCGCTCGGCATGGCCGCTTCGGCCGCGCGAATATGGTCTGCAGCGGCCAGGGGCGTGGACTGACCGTAGCAGCCCGGCCAGTCGGGACAGCCCAGGCCGGAGTCTGTCAGCCGGGTGAAAGCCCCGAACATGATCAGGTCGAAAGTGAGAAAGGCGGTCACCCACACCAGTTTGCGGTACTTGTCGGTGTCACTCCTGGCCCATACCCAAACCAGCGGCATCGAGGCGACCAGCAGGCCGACCAGCAGCAACTCGATGATGGCGGAGGTACTCATCAGCCAACCCGCGAGTACTTGAGCAGGCGCGCGAGGTCGCGGCTCATCTTCATGGGGTCTGCGCCCTTCGGGTAGCGCAGCACGAGATTGCCCAGCGGGTCGATCAGGTAGATATGCTCGCTGCGCGCGCCAGTGGCCGGGAAAGCGCTGTCGAGCGGCGCGTCGCCGGCGCGCAGCATCTTCATGCCGTCGTACTCGCGCATGAGCTGGGTCGACAATTGCGCCTGGTCGGTGATGACCCAGGCGCGTTCGACACGGTCGCGCTCCTTGCCCTGCATGGTGCGCAATTGGCGCATCTTGAACAGCTTGTCGGTACATTCCGCGGCGCAGTCGCCGCCGTCGAAGGTCAGCAGAGTCCACTTGCCCTTGAAATCGGCGCTACGAAACGGCGTGCCGTCGAGCAGCGCGAGGGTCATGTCGGGCAGGGGTTTCACCGGTTCGATGAGCGTGCCGTAGTTGACCCGGCCGTCGGGTCGGAAGAAATAGTAGGTCACATACGAGGCCACCACCGGCGAGGCGCAGACCAGGAAGATCAGCAGAAGCTTGATGCGACCGGTCGTCATGGCGTCTCGGTAGGCGTCTTCACGCGTCTCTAGGTGGCTTGTCATGATGGAAGAAGGTGAAAAACAGAAACAGTGAGAGGATGAGGACGGCAAGGGAATACCACTGGAAGGCGTAGCCGCGGTGCTTGGCTGCCGTCATGCCGGCGTCGACGGCGGGCCCGACATCGGGCGCGCGGATCAGCCCGTCGGTGGCGCCATCACCGCCTTGGCGCAGCATGAAGGGCTGAACCTGCATGCCGGTGCGTTCGGCGAACTTTTCCGGCGTCAGGTTTTGCCAAAGGGGTCCGGTGTCGGTGTTTTCCTTCAATTCCAGGGTGCGGCGCGGCGCGATATAGGCGCGACCACGAATTTCCACCATACCGGACGGGGTGCCCACCGGCGGCAACTTTGTCCGATCGGCCGCCGGCTGCACGATGCCACGGTCGACCAGGACCACCGTGCCGCCGCCCGCAGGACGCAGCGGCGTGACGACTGCCATTCCCGTCGCACGGCCGGCGAACCGGTTGTCCCAGTAGACTGTGGCGGCGGGGATAAATTCCCCGCGCACCACCAGTTTCCGACCGTCTACCGACTCGGCGGCAAGCGCAGCGCCGCCGAGCGCCACATCGACCGCGTCGCGTCCGGCCGCAGCGCGGGATTCGATTTCGTCCTTTTGCAGCGCGCGCACGCTTTGCCAGTAGCCTGCCCAGGTCGCAAGCGCGATGGCTGCGCCGGCCGCCAGGGCCGGAAACAGCCGAAATGCGGGTCGTTGACGCAGGCGAATCATGCGGGCACCGGAACCGGGCACAATAGCGCTTGGCGGGCCCGGGCGGCTTCGTGGACCGCAACCTTCCCGCAAGCACCGATGAAACTCATTCCCGCATTCATACTTGTGACCATCCTGGCCAGCCTTGGCTCCGCACTGTATTTCATGATCAAGGACGGCAGCAGGACCCGCCGAACGGTTCAGGCCTTGACGGTGCGCATTTCGCTTTCGGTCGCCCTGTTCCTGTTTCTCATGCTTGGTTACTGGATGGGCTGGTTCGTGCCGAACCAGCGTCCGTTCTAGACGGGGCCGCCGCAGCCCTGTGGTTTCCAATGAAAAACGCCGCACTTGCGTGCGGCGCTTCGCATCCTCGATGCGTTGCCTGCCTTACATCCAGTAGACGATGATGTAGAGGCCCAGCCAGACCACGTCGACAAAATGCCAATACCAGGCCGCCCCCTCGAAGGCGAAATGATGGTCGGGCCGGAAGTGCCCCTTCAGGCAGCGCGCCCAGACCACCACCAGCATGATGGCGCCCACGGTGACATGAAAGCCGTGGAAACCGGTCAGCATGTAGAAGGTGGAACCGTAGATGCCTGACGAGAGCTTGAGGTTTAACGCCGAATAGGCATGCACATACTCGTACGCCTGGCAACCGAGGAAGACCACACCGAGCGCGATGGTCAGGAACAGGAACAGGTTGAGGACACCACGCTTGTTGTCCTTCAGGGCATGGTGCGCGATGGTCAGTGTCACGCCGGAGGTCAGCAGCAGGATGGTGTTGATGGTGGGCAGCCAGAACGGCCCCATGGCGGTGAAGGGCTCGCTGTACTCCGGGCCCCCCGTGGGCCACTGCGCCTTGAAGTCGGGCCAGACCAGGCGCTGGTCGAGCTCGCCGAGCCAAGGCACAGAGAGCTGACGGGCGTAAAACAGGGCGCCGAAGAACGCGGCAAAGAACATCACCTCGGAAAAGATGAACCAGCCCATGCTCCAGCGGAACGAGAGGTCGACCTTGCCCGAGTACTGCCCACCCTCGGACTCGCCGGCGACCGTGCCGAACCAGCCGAACAGCATGTAGATCAGGAAAGCGAACCCGAGCGCGACTGCATAAACGCCGGGCATCATGTCGTTGATCCAGGTGGCCGTGCCCAGCGCCATCAGGAACAAGGCGATCGAGCCCTTGATGGGCCATGACGACGGCTGCGGAATGAAGTAGTCCGGAGTCGTTCCGTGTGCGGCAGGTGCGCTCATGCTTCTTTCTCCTCGCGCCATCGACTTGGGGGCGCTCTTCGTTACTACGGTAAACCTACTTCGCGGTCACTACCCTGACCAGCACCACGAGCGCGGCGACGAACACCGCTGCGCCGAAAATCCCCGCGATGATCGCCTGCTTGGGACTGATCCTCGCCACATCGTCCTCATAGCCCGCGGACTTGCGGATTCCTATGAACGACCACAACACCGCCCGCATGACCTGCAGCGGCGACGCGGGCTTGCCCGGCTTGGCTTCGCTGCTCACGAACTGCCCTTGCCCGCGATTTCAAAAAACGCATACGACAGGGTGATCGTGGTAACGTCCCTGGACATGTCGGGATCGATCACGAACACCACCGGGAACTGCTTGGACTCCCCGGCAGCGAGCGTCTGCTGCTTGAAGCAGAAGCATTCCAGCTTCTTGAAGTACTGCGACGCCACCTTGGGCGCGTAGCTCGGAATGGCCTGCCCGGCCATCGGACGGTCGGTCAGATTGGTGACTTCGTACATCACCTGCACCAGTTCGCCGGGATGGACCTGCAGGCTGCCGGACACCGGCCGGAACCGCCACGGCATCGTGTTCGCATTGGCATCGAACTCGATGGTGACCTTACGCGACATGTCTACTTGGGTATTGGCCGGGCGCGCGTCCGCCTTCACCAGCTGGTTGATGCCGGTAATTTCGCAAATGGTCTGGTAAAACGGCACCAGGGCATAGCCGAAACAGCCCATCAGCGCGACCACCACAAGCAGTTTCCTGAACGTCTCGCGGTTGCCGGCCGATTGTGCGGATTGCGGAGAAGGCGATGTCATGGCAGCTCTACCCGAACAGAACGCGGTTGGCGATCACGCCCAGGAAAAACACCAGCGCGATTGATACCAGCACAACGGCCGTGCGGCCGTTGTTGCGCTGAGGGGAGGGTTCGGTCTGGTCGGGCATGGTGTCTGAAGCCGCCCCGGGAGCTGTCCCGCCGTAGACAAGGCGGGCGCCAGCGCGGCAGCGGACGTCGGCCTACTTGACTTGCGGCGCGGTCTCGAAGGTATGGTAGGGGGCCGGCGAAGGTACGGTCCACTCAAGGCCTTCAGCGCCCTCCCACGGGTTGGCGGGTGCCTTGGCGCCGCCCTTGATGCTCTTGATCACTACCACCATCAACAGCAGCTGCGAGAAGCCGAAGCCGAACGCGCCGATCGAGGCAATCATGTTGAAGTCTGCGAACTGGGTGGCATAGTCGGGGATGCGGCGCGGCATGCCGGCGAGGCCCAGGAAGTGCATCGGAAAGAAGGTGATGTTGAAGAAAACCATCGAGCACCAGAAATGCAGCTTGGCCAGGCCTTCGTCGTACATGTGACCGGTCCACTTGGGCAACCAGAAATAGACGCCGGAGAACATCGCGAACAGCGAACCGGCCACCAACACGTAGTGGAAGTGCGCCACCACATAGTAAGTGTCCTGAAGCTGGATATCCACCGGGGTGACCGCCAGGATCAAGCCTGTAAAGCCGCCCATCGTGAACACAAAGATGAAACCGACCGCAAACAACATCGGGGTCTCGAAAGTCATCGAGCCGCGCCACATGGTGGCGATCCAGTTGAACACCTTCACGCCGGTGGGCACGGCGATGAGCATGGTGGCGTACATGAAGAACAGCTGGCCCGCTGCCGGCATGCCGGTGGTGAACATGTGATGCGCCCAGACAATGAACGAGAGAATGGCGATCGAGGAGGTGGCGTACACCATCGAGGCGTAGCCGAAGAGCTGCTTGCGGGCGAACGCCGGGACCACATGGCTGATGATGCCGAAGGCCGGCAGGATCATGATGTAGACCTCGGGGTGGCCGAAGAACCAGAAGATGTGCTGGTACATGACCGGATCGCCGCCGCCGGCCGCGTTGAAGAAAGAGGTACCGAAGTGGCGGTCGGTCAGCAACATGGTGATGGCACCGGCCAGCACGGGCATGACCGCGATGAGCAGGTAGGCCGTGATGAGCCAGGTCCAGCAGAACATCGGCATCTTCATCAGCGTCATGCCGGGCGCGCGCATGTTGAGGATGGTGGTGATGATGTTGATCGAACCCATGATCGACGAAGCGCCCATGATGTGCATGGCGAAGATGCCGAGGTCCATGCCGAGGCCCATCTGGGTCGACAGCGGCGCGTACAGGGTCCAGCCGGCCGCGGTCGCGCCGCCGGGCACGAAGAACGAGATCAGCAGCAGCGCCGCGGCGGGCACCAGCAGCCAGAAAGACCAGTTGTTCATGCGCGCGAAGGCCATGTCGGGCGCGCCGATCTGCAGCGGGATCATCCAGTTGGCGAACCCCACGAAGGCGGGCATGATGGCGCCGAACACCATGATCAGGCCGTGCATGGTGGTGAACTGGTTGAACAGCTCGGGCCGCCAGTACTGCAGGCCGGGCTGGAACAGTTCGGCGCGAATGCACAGGGCAAGTACCCCGCCCACCAGCAACATCGCGAAGGAGAACCACAGGTAAAGGGTACCGATGTCCTTGTGGTTGGTCGTGGTGACCCAGCGCATCAGGCCTGACGGCGGCCCGTGATGGTGGTCTTCGTGATCGTGGGCGTGGCCGTGATTGTCGAGAACTGCGCTCATGATTGCCTCTGCGGGAATGACGTGATCGTTGACAGGTCTGGAGAGCTTACTGCTGCTTGGCGGCGAGCTGACCGAGCTTGGCGGCGTCCCATGCCTTGGCGGCCTTGATGTCCGCCGGCATCGGCACGTCGTCGCTCTTGTTGCCCCAGCTGTTGCGGGTATAGGCGACGACTGCGGCGAGCTCCACGTCGGACAGACTCCTGAACGAGGCCATGGCGGTGCCCTGGCGACCGTTGATCAGCAGGGCAACCTGGTTGTCCCTCGGACCCTGCACGAGCTTGGAACCGTCGAGCGGCGGGAAGGCCGGCGGCGCGCCCTTGCCGTTGGCCTGGTGGCAGGCCACGCAGGCGGCCGCGTAGACTTTTTCCCCGCGCGCGACGAGTTCGGCCTTGGTCCACTGCTTGTTGGGATCGTCCATCTTGGCGGCCATGAGCTTCTTTTGCTCCTCGACCCACTTGGTATAGTCGGCTTCCGATTTGACGTTGACGACGATGGGCATGAAGCCATGCTCCTTGCCGCACAGCTCGGCACATTGGCCGCGGTAGACGCCGATCTTGTCGGCCTTGAACCAGGTATCGCGGATGAAACCGGGAATGGCGTCCTGCTTCACGCCGAAGGCGGGGATCATCCACGCATGGATCACGTCCTGCGCCGTGGTCAGGATACGCACCTTCTTCCCGACCGGGACCACGACCTCGTTGTCCACCTCGAGCATGTAGTGGATGCCTTTCTCGACCCTGCCTTCGATCTGGTCGGTGGGCGTGGCGAGGCTCGAGTAGAAGCTGATGCCTTCCCCCTCGCCCTTGACGTAGTCGTAGGCCCATTTCCACTGGTGACCGGTGGCCTTGATGGTGAGGTCGGCGTTGGACGTGTCCTTCATGGCCAGCACGGTCTTGGTCGCCAGGGCGGCCATCACGATCACGATGACCATCGGCACCACGGTCCACGCGATCTCCACCGCGGTGCTCTCGTGGAAGGTGGCCGCCTTGTGCCCCTTGGACTTGCGATGCGCGTATACCGAATAGAACATGACCCCGAACACGGCGACGAAGATCACCGCACAGATGCCGAGCATCACGAAATGGAGGTCGTAGATCTGGCTGGCGATCGTGGTGACCGGCGGCGCCAGGTTCAGCTGGCGAACGGCCGGACCGCCGGGCATGTCGCCGGAGGCCGCACCTGCGATACCGGCGGCGAGCGCCAGCGAAAGGCCGGTTGCATACGAGATCTTGCTGCAAGAGGTTGCTACGCCCATCATGTCCTCAGTCGCGATTGTTTATGTATGTTCGGGTTTGCGGAGCGGCTCGATTTCTGCCAGGGTGCTCCGGCATGTCAAGGTCACGCGTTGGCTGCTCCGCGCAGTGCGGCTCCGAATTCTTTCGCAAAAGCCAGGCGCCGCTCGAAACCGAGATGGCGCCCAAGTTCCACCTGCCTCCCCGACTGCGAAAGCAGGACTGTCACACCGGCCGGTGCATGCAGCACCGCCAATCGAGCCCAGCGAGGGTTGAACTCCTGCAACGTGCGCCGCCGGCCGTCGACATGCTCGACCGTGACCGACTGGGCGCCCACGAAGATGCGCTCGAAATCCCCCACGCGCCGTCCGCAGGCCAAAAACGCCGCACCGACCACCAGCATCTCGAGGCCGGCGAAAGGCAGGATCAACCATGGGCCGAAGGACGCAAAGGCCACACCGAACCCGAAGGAGAGCGCAACAAGGCTCGCAAAAACGCCGATCAGGCCCGCAGGTCCAATTGAGCAGTTGCGCCGCAACAGAAACTCGACGCCGTCATGCTGCGACGCAAAAGTTGATTCCAACCCTTGTCGTTTCATTTGTGTGAACACTCACGCCGTATGTGGCGAGTTGTCTTGTTATGCAACCCCTTTTCAACCCTGAAAATTATAGCAGTCTTTCGAATCGCGACTTTCAAAACCCCATGCGGGCGACGGCAGATCCGCCTTAAACGCGCAGAGCCATAACCATTCCAGAAGCGTGGGTAATCGGGCGGGGTCGGAACGGGTTCACTTGGATGGCGTGGGAAGTTTCGCGCACCGCGCCCCGTTGCGGGGTGCGGTACGACCGGATCGGATCGAACGCCGGCGGAACGCCTTGCCGCCGCCGCCCCCCTGAAGGCGGGATTCAGGGCGCCCGGTCGCCGGCGGCTCAGCCCTCGGCGAACGCCTCGGCCCAGGCGAGGGCCTGGAGGTGCGCGCGGTTGATCTGCTCGTTGGAAAGCTGCAACGAGCGCGACAATTCGGCCACTTCGGCCCCGTCAGCGACTTCGCAGGCTTCCACCAGTTGCAGGAAGGGCGCCAGAACGCCACTGCGCTCGATCAGGACATCGTTGATGTCCGAAGGCAGGACGAGGTCGCCGAGGGCCTGCTCCATCGGCACGCCCAGCATCACGTCAAGCATCGAGAACACCCCGGCCAGAAAGGCGTTGTCGCAATCCGCGGCAGGCAGGCATTCGGCGGCGAGGAGTTCCATGAAGCGGCCGCGGGTAACCGCGAAACTCGCCACCACCGGCGGCGCGGTGCCGCTCTTGATCGCGGTCAGCAGCAGGGCGGCCCAGCGGAACAGCTTCTTCAGACCCAGGATCATCACCGCATGGCGGAACGAGGTCACCTCGCAACCGAGACCGAAGCCGGCCGAATTGATGTACCGGAGGAGCTTGAAGGAAAGGGTCGGGTCGCGCTTGAGCAGTTCCTCGATGGTGGCGGGATCGGCCTCCTTGCGCACCAGATTGATCAACTGGATGACGTTGCTGTAGGCGGGATTGGCGAGCTTCGCGGTCACCGCGGTAGGCCGCTCGAAGTAATAGCCCTCGAACAGCTTGACGCCCAGCTTCACCAGCAGATCGAACACGGACGACGATTCGACTTTCTCGGCGATTAACTGCGTGTGCGGATGCTGGCCGGCGATGCGCACCAAGGTAGGCAGCGTGTCGGGCTTGAGGCGCCGCATATCGAGCTTGATGTACGACGCATGCGGCAGCCATGATGCGTACGGGCGGGTGAGCACGTGGGGGCCGAAGGCAAACCGGAAGCCGCGAGTGCGCAACTGATCCATGAATTCCGCAGCGACCGCGATCAGGTCGGATGCGTTGTCCTCGATGGCCGGAACCTGCAGGACGATGCTCTCGGGATCGACAATCTCCAGATGCGCCCCGTTGAGCGTTTCGGTCGTGCAGTCGACGAACGCGATCTTCTTGCCGAACAGAGCCTCGCTGCCGATGTTCGAGAGCGCATTGAAAATCAGCGCGGCGTCGGCCGTCACGGTGGTGATCGCTTCAGTTGACGGGTCAGCATGCTGCCGCTGCAGCAACTCGTAGCCGATCACGCCGCGCTTGGCGTCGACGATCGGCTGCCGGATGATGACGGCAATGTCTCCACCGGTCGGAATGAGGGCGGCAGGCCCGATCGGGTCGGCGTCAGCGTGGGCGGCCAAGGGCATGTTCGAATCCTGCGTCAGTCGGATTCCATAATCTTCCCGCAATCCCCAGTGCGGGAAACTCCGGAGTTGACGCGCGATTGCCCTGCTATTTGCGCCGCGGCGCAAATGCCACCACCGCTTCGCCTCGCGCCGTGCGCCTGGGCGCCGCCTTCCAAGCATGGCCGTAGATCACCTCGAAGGTCGCCGGAAGCCTGCTATCGCGGCGCTGCGCCTCATAGGCCTGCCGTACCTCGCGCAGGCGCCCCGGGCCTGTCAGGCCGCGTCGGCGTCCCCGCATGGCGTTCGCCGATCCGGTGCGGCGCAGGTCCGCAAACAATCCGTCGAGGGATTCGTACGTCAGGGTGAGCAATTCCATGTCCATGACCGGCGCCGCGAAACCGGCCCGGCCGAGCGCGTCGCCGATGTCATGCAGGTCGATGAAGCGCTTGACGTGCCAGCCCGGGCCGGCGGCCGCGAAACAATCGCGCAGTTCGCGCAGCGTGTCGGGCCCCAGTGCGCTGAACATGAACAGGCCGCCGGTATCGAGCACCCGCCGCGCTTCCGCGAATGCCGGCAGGGGGTCGTCAAGCCAGTGCAAGGCGAGATTCGACCATGCCAGGCCGAACGCGCCGTCGACGAACGGCAGGCTCGCCATGTCGGCATTGACTCCGCTGACCGGCCCGCTACGCCCGCCCAGCCAGCGGCGCCAACCGGCGGACTCGGGAACCGCTGCACGCACCATCGCATGCGCAAGATCGACGTTGACCAGCCGGGCAGCGGGAAAACGTGCCCGCAATCCGGCAGTGGCGGCCCCGGTACCGCAGCCGAGGTCGACAATGCGGGCCGGCGCAAGCCGGATCACGTCGAAACGCTCCAGCATGCGCCGCCCGACCTCGCGATGTAAGACGTCGCCCTGGCCGAAACTTGCGGCCGCGCGCGCAAAATTGCGCTTCATCGCCGCGCGGTCGGCGAAAAACGGTTCATCGATGTGGTTCAACGGCATGTTCAGTGCTGGGGGCCGGGGCGGGACGGGACAGCCTCTTGTCGCGTCATCTGGCCGATAATCCTGTTGCCGCGGTTGCCGGCGGGGCTTGGCCGCCCGCGGCCGGTGACGCGCACCTCAGAGGCTTGTATCACACCACGATGGGAATTTTTGACTTCTTCGGACGAGCGAATATCGCACAAGACTGCCACTTGTGCGGCATGACCTCGTTGCGGGCGATCTGCACCGGTTGCGAGGACGACCTCGCGCGGGTATCGGTCAATTGCTGCCGGATCTGTGCCCTCCCCCTGCCCGCTGCGTCGCTCTGCGGACGCTGCCTGGCCGATCCGCCGGCATTCGACGCCACCTGCGCCGCGCTGCGTTACGAGTTTCCGGCCACACGCCTGGTCCAGGCCTTCAAATACAACGGCAAGGTGGGTCTCGCAGCCACCCTGGCCGGACTGCTGGAAAACGCGATCGATGCGTCAAGCGCCGGCCGGCCTGGGCTGCTTGTGGCCATGCCGCTGGCGCGCGCGCGTCTTGCCGAGCGCGGCTACAACCAGGCCCGCGAAATCGCGCGTGTGCTGGCGCGGCGGCTGAACCTGCCGCTGGACCGCGACGGCGTCACACGGATCCGCCAAGGCGCCCCGCAGGCCGAATTGCCGCTGCCGGAACGGCGCCGCAATGTGCGCGGCGCATTTGCGACCACGCGCAACTTCAGCGGCCTGGACGTGGCCGTGGTCGATGACGTCATGACCACCGGGGCGACGCTGGACGAACTTGCCGGCGTTCTCAAGGCCGCCGGCGCCGCCAGGGTCAGGAACTGGGTGCTCGCGCGTACGCCGTTGTGACGCAGCCCCATGAGCGGCATTCCCGCGTGTCCTCGGGCCGATCCGGTCGACGGCGGAACGACCTCCGCGACCGCGCCCACATGACATAAAATCCGGCCCCGGCACCTCGGCCCGGGATGCGCCTTGAAAGCACCCCCCGCGCGCCCACCCCCCACCCCACCTCGATCCGGAATCCCCCTGCCCATGAATGCCCCCGCCAACAACGCAGCGCCCCTGGTTATCGACGTCACCGAAGCCACCTTCGACCAAGAGGTCATGGAAGCTTCGATGAGCATGCCTGTGGTGATCGACTTCTGGGCACCCTGGTGCGGTCCGTGCCGCGCGCTGTCCCCCGTGCTGGAAAAGCTGGCCGGCGAATATGCGGGCCGGGTCAAGGTGGTGAAGATCAACTCCGACGAGAACATGGGCCTTTCCCAGGCCTTCGGCGTGCGCAGCATCCCCTATGTGGCGGCGCTGGTCGGCGGACAGTTAGCGGCGCAATTCATGGGTGCCAAGCCGGAAGGCCAGGTCAAGAGCTTCTTCGACCAGGTGCTCAAGGCATTCGCGCAGGCCATGCCCGAGGCCGCCCAGGCGCTCGAAGCCGCGGCCGCCGACGCGGCGCCTGCCGTGAGCCCGGCGCAGGCCAAGCGCGCCCAGGCCGCGCAGCTGGCCGGGCGCGGCGACCTCGATGGCGCGATCGCCTGCCTGGATGAAGCCTTGGCAATCGAACCTACCCTCACCGCGGCGCGCCTCGACCTGGCGGAAATCGAAATGGCCGCCGATCGTTTCGACGCTGCGCGTACGCGCCTTGACGCTGTGGAACCCAAACCGGAGGACCGCGAATCGGTGCTGCGCCTCGATGCCCTCAAGGCACGCCTGGCAACCCTCGACGCGGTCAAGGATCTCCCGGCCACCGCCGAACTCGAAGCCGCCTTGGCCGCCACGCCGCAGGATCTGCGCATCCGTTTCGACCTGGCGCATGCCCAGATCGCCGAGGGTGACTTCGAAACCGCGCTCGAACACCTGCTGTGCATCATCCAGACCGACCGCAAATGGAATGAGGAAGGCGCACGCAAGGCGATGATCAATGTCTTCAACCTGCTTTCGGGCAATGAGGAAGCGCACGATCTGGTCTCGAAGTACCGCCGCCGCCTGGCCACCGCGCTCAACTGACCCACCGCGCCCGCGCCGTCCTGCCGCCACGCGGACGGCACCCGCATGCTGCATATCGTCCTCTACGAGCCCGAGATTCCGCCGAACACCGGCAACGTGATCCGCCTGGCGGCCAATACCGGCGCGCAATTGCACCTGGTCGAACCACTCGGCTTTCGCATGGAGGACCGGCAACTCAAGCGCGCCGGCCTCGATTATCACGAGTATGCGCGGGTGCGCGTTCATCCGGATTGGGCTGCCTGCCGGTCGGCCCTGGGAGAACGCCGGCTTTTCGCCCTGTCGACCCGCGGTGCGCGCAATTATGCCGAGGTGTCGTTCCGGGATGAGGATGTGTTCGTGTTCGGCCCGGAAACCCGCGGACTTCCAGGGTTGGTCCTCGAGCAATTCGCCGCCGAGCGACGCCTGCGAATACCCATGCACCCGGGCAATCGCAGCCTCAACCTGTCAAACGCGGTAGCGGTCGTCGTGATGGAGGCATGGCGCCAGGGCGGCTTCGCCGGGGGCGCGTAGGCGGCCCGCCCGCGCGCGCCGCACCGGCGCTACTCGGAACGCGGATCGCGGGCAAGCAATTCGGACACCGCGCGGCGCGGCAGGACGCCTTCGAACAAGATCTGGCAGACCGCCCGGGTGATCGGCATGTCGACACCGAGCCGTTCGGCGAGGGTGCGGGTTTCGCGCGCGGTGTGGACCCCTTCAGCCACATGACCGAGTTCGGACAGGATGCGCTCGAGGCCCTGCCCGTCGGCAAGCCGGCGGCCGACGGTGCGATTGCGCGAGAGATCCCCCGTGGCGGTCAGGATCAGGTCGCCCATGCCGGTCAACCCCATGAACGTCTCGGCGCGCGCGCCGAGCGCCTCGCCCAGCCGCGCCATTTCCGCCAGTCCGCGGGTGATGAGGGCTGCCCGGGCATTGAGCCCCAGGCCCAGCCCGTCGCTAATGCCCGCCGCCAGGGCGATGACATTCTTGACCGCACCGCCCACTTCCACACCGGCGATATCGCTGCTGGAGTAGACGCGGATGTTGCCGCCATGCAGCGCCTGGGCGGTCGCCGCGGCAAACCCGGCATCCGCCGAGGCCAGCGTAAGCGCCACCGGCAGGCCCTGCGCGACTTCGGCGGCGAAACTTGGGCCGGATAGCACGCCGCGCGGCCAATGGCCGGGCAGCGTCTCCGCGGCAATCTGGTGCGGCAGGCGCGATGTGCCCTGCTCGAACCCCTTGCACAGCCATATCACCGGCACCATGGCACCGGTGCAGGCGATCCGCTCCAGCGTCGTGCGCAGGCCCGCCACGGCGGGCGCGGCAATCACGATGGAGGCCCGCATGGCCGCGTCGAAATCCTCCACCGGCACCACTTCGGGCGGCAACTGCACCCCGGGCAGGAACGTGGCGTTCTCGCGCCGTGCGCGCATGCTGGCGGCCAAACCCTGCTCGCGGGCCCACAGAAGAACCTGCCGGCCCGGCCGGCGCGACAGCGCCAACGCGATCGCGGTACCCCAGGCGCCGGCTCCAAGCACGCCGATCTCCATGGCCTCAGGTGCCCCAGACCTGAGAAACACGCACGAACCCGCTCGCGCCATCACGGTGACGCACGCGCACCCACCCCGGCACCGCCTGGACAGTCTCGACGAGATCAAGCACGACGTCGGCAGCGACTTCAAGTACTACGGCGGCGTTTTCCTCAGGCTTGTCGCGTACCTGCGCGGTGGCGACGCTCACCACCGTGCGGCGATCGGAAACCTGACGGCGCTCGATCCACGCCAGGTCACCCGCACGGTCGCGCACCTTAAGCCAGCCCTCGATGGCTACCACCACCTCGAAAGGCATGCCGCGCGGCGCCACGAAAAGCTTCTTGCCGCGCACCGCGGGCGCGTCGTAGAGAATCGCAGGCGCGTCGCCGACGGCGCGGTATTCGACCGCCTTCTGGGCAGCAACCGGCGCAACGCCGCCGATGAGCACAAGCGCGAAACCGAGGGACAGCCTGCGCATCGCGGACGCCCTTGGCTACTGCACGGTGATGCCGGCGGGCGCCGTATCCTGGCCGCTGCGCCGCGCCTCCTCGAGTTGCTGTAGGCGCTGCGCGTAATACGCCTCGAAATTGACGTTCGGCAGATGCAGCGCCGGAAACCCGGCGCGCGAGACCACGTCCGCGACATTGGCGCGCAGGTAGGGAAACAGGACACCGGCGCAATGGATGCCTAGCAGCGGGTCGATCTGGTCCTGGGGGAAATTGCGGATCTCGAAAATGCCGGCCTGACGAATCTCGACCAGGAACACCACGCGCTCCTTGAGCTTGGTGGTCACCGTGGCGGTGACCACCACCTCGTACATGCCCTCGCTGAAGTTGCTCGCGTCGAGGTTGATCTGCGTCTCCAGCGCCGGCGGCTCGGTTTCAAGAAAGATCGCCGGCGCATGCGGGATCTCGATCGACATGTCTTTCACGTAGATCTTGTCGAAATTGAATACCACTGCGGCGCCCGGTGCGCCGTTGTCGGTTTCGGCCATGTCTGTGTCTCGGTCTGGGAAGGATAAGAATAAGCGGATGCGGGCCGGCTCAGGCACCCGCGGGGGCCAGCAAAGGCATCAGGCCGCCGGCCCGGTCAAGCGCGACCAGATCGTCGCAGCCGCCGATATGCTTGCCGTCGATGAAGATCTGCGGCACGGTGCTGCGCCCGCTCTCCTCGATCATGGTCTGGCGGCGGCCGGGTTCGAGGTCGACACGGATCTTGTCGATGGCATCGACCCCGCGCGAACGCAGGAGCGCCTCGGCGCGGATGCAATAGGGGCAGGTGGCGGTCGCATACATGCGGACGTGGGGGACAGGCATGGCGGTTTCCCGGTGTGGAAGGCAGGGTTGGATTAAAAAGATCTGATGGTGCGCCGCAGCCCGCTCACTTGGAAACCGGCAAGCCCGCGTCGCGCCAGGCATTGAGGCCACCGGTGAGCACGTATACCTCGCCCACACCCAGCGCCCGCAACTTGTCGGCGGCCGCCCCGGCGCGCTGGCCGGTGTCGCAGCTGACGATCACCGGCAGGCCCTTGAACTTTTCGATCTCGGTGCGGCGCTCGTCGAGCAGCTTGGCCGGGAAGCTCTTGGCGTTGCTGATGTGCCCCCGCGAGTACTCGACCTGCTCGCGGATGTCGATGATCACCGCGTCCTTCTGGTTGATGAGTTGGGTGGCCTGCAGGGTGGATACCCGAGCGCCCCCGCGCGCGCCGGCAAACAGGGGCCACACCAGCATCAGGCCGGACACCACCGCCACGGCGATCAGCGGCCAGTTGTCGATCACGAACTTTTCAATCACTTCGATTCCTTGGGGCGTTAGCGTTCCGGCACACCGCAAAACACCTGGCGCATCAGGGCCACCAGGGTGAGCATGCGTTCATCGGCAATGCGGTAATAGACCTTGTTTGAAGCCTTGCGCGCCCTGAGGATGTCCTTTTCCCGCAGGATCGCGAGGTGCTGCGATACGTTGCTTTGAGAGGTGCCGACAGCCTCCACAATCTCCTGCACGGCAATCTCCCCGCCGGAAAGGAGGCAGAGGATTTTTAGCCGCAGCGGGTGGGCGATGGCCTTCATCGCCAGGGACGCCTGCTCGATATCCTCCGACCTGCCGATCAGGTCGAAGACGTCGTCAGTGACTTTTCTCGCCGCCGGCATCAATGCCCGTCAAGCACAAACCAAACACCAATTATAAAATAGAGTGTGTGTGGACTGAAGTCGATCGACTGGCGTCGAACGGCCGACGTCCGATTGCCGATTAGGGTCCGATCCTAAGCCATGTACAAACTCGTGATGATGCGGCACGGCGAATCCGCCTGGAACCGCGAAAACCGCTTCACCGGCTGGACCGATGTCGACCTGACCGACGCCGGCATGCAGGAAGCCCGGCGCGCCGGGCGACTGCTCAAGGACAAGGGTTACGGCTTCGACCTCACCTTCACCTCGGTGCTCAAGCGCGCGGTCAAGACCCTCAACACGGCGCTCGAGGAACTCGATCTGTTGTGGCTGCCGACCGAAAAGCACTGGCGCCTGAACGAGCGCCACTACGGCGCCCTGCAGGGCCTGGACAAGGCGGAGACCGCCGCCAAATATGGCGATGCCCAGGTGCTGATTTGGCGGCGCGCCTATGCCATCGCGCCCAATCCGCTCGCCGACGGTGACCCGCGCCATCCGCGCTTCGACCCGCGCTACGCCGGCGTTGACCCGCGGCTGCTGCCGGCTACCGAGTGCCTCAAGGATACCGTCGCCCGGGTATTGCCGTTCTGGAACGAGCGAATCGCGCCGGCGGTCAAGAGCGGCCAGCGCGTGCTCATCGCCGCGCACGGCAACAGCCTGCGGGCCCTGGTCAAGTATCTGGACAACGTCGGCGACGATGAAATCGTCGGCGTCAACATCCCGACCGCCCAGCCGCTGGTCTACGACCTCGATGCCGACCTGCGGCCGATACGCAACTATTACCTGGCCGATCCCGAAGAAATCGCGCGCGCCCAGGCCGCGGTGGCCGCGCAGGGCAAGGCGCGGGCCTGAACCGCGTGCCGCGCCGGCTCCGGACGCTGGCGGTCGTGCTCGCATGCGCGGCACTGCCGGCTGCGGTCCGGCCCGCCCTGGCGCAGGGCGGCAACGCCGAGGAACTCAAGGAACTGCGCGGGCGCATCGATGCGCTCAAGCGCGACATCGACCGCGCCGAAGGCAATCGCGCCGAGGCTGCCGACTCGCTGCGCGAGTCGGAGCGGGCGATTTCCGAGGCCAATCGCGCCCTGCGCGACCTGTCCGAGCAGAAAAAGGCCGCCGAAGCGCAGCTCCAGGAGCTTGCCCGCAAGAGCCGCGCGCTGGGCGAATCGACCAGCGCCCAGAATGCCCGGCTCTCGCGCCTGATCCATGACGAGTACATCAAGCACGAACGCGGCTATGTGCAGATGCTGTTTTCAGGCGAAAGCCCGGGGGCTGCGGCGCGCGAAATCCACTACGCGAGTTACATTTCGCGCGCCCACGCGCGCCTGATCGGCAGCCTGCGCGCCAACCTGCAGGAATTGCAACGCCTGGCCGGCGAGGCGCGCGAAAAAACCGCACAGTTGGCCGAAATCGAGACCCGTCAGCGCAGCGAGCGCGAGCAGTTGTCCCGCGAATCGGAGGCGCGCAAGAAGGTGCTCGAACGTCTGGCGTCGCAAATACGCTCGCAGCGGCGCGAGGTGTCCACCCTGGAACGCAACGAAAAACGCCTCACCGAACTGATCGAGAAGCTCGCCCGCCTGGCCCAGCCGAAGGCGCCGGCGGACGCGCCGCGCCGCGACGGCAGGCGCAACGAGGCGTTGCCGGAAGCCGGGTTTGCCGGCAATTTCGCGGCGCTGCGCGGCAGGCTGCGCCTGCCCGCCCGGGGCGAGCTGTCCGGGCGATTCGGAAGCCAGCGGGAGGGTGGCGGCACTACCTGGAAAGGCGTATTCATCCGCGCCCAGCAGGGCGAGGAAGTGCGCTCGATCGCTTCCGGCCGGGTAGTGTTCGCCGACTGGATGCGCGGCTTCGGCAACCTCATCATCGTCGACCACGGCAGCGACTACCTGAGCATATACGGCAACAATGAAACCCTGTTCCGCCAGGTCGGCGACGCGGTCGCAAGCGGCGATTCGATCGCCCGCGTGGGCAGTAGCGGGGGCAATGTGGAAACGGGTCTATACTTTGAATTGCGGCATCATGGCAAGCCTTTCGACCCGCTATCCTGGGCCAAAAAATAGTCGTTGGACGGCCAGTCGGCAGGCATAAGTCATTCGTCGGGTTGTCTCGGGTTCGTCGGTCTTTCCGTTGGTGGCGCCGGCGCTCCCCGGGAGGAAACCGTCGGGAACTAACCGACTTGTGATGAAGTCCAGATGAAGCGCGATTCGCGGGTGCGGCACGGTGCCGGGACCCGTCCGGAATCAGCGCGGTCGCCGCAAGGCGTCGGAGCCAAACATGAATGGCAAATGGAAGAGCAGCGGTCTGGTCGGGTTGGGCGTGGTGGCGGGCGTCCTGCTGGGCATCAATTTCTCGGCCATCGCCCAGCGCGAAGCCCGCAGTCCGCTGCCGCTGCCGGAAATCCAGACCCTAGCCGAGGTGTTCGGCAATATCAAGCAAGGCTATGTCGAGCCGGTTGAGGATCGCAAGCTCCTCACGGGCGCCGTCAAGGGCATGCTCACCGAACTGGATCCGCATTCGGCCTACCTGGACCCCGAGGAAAACAAGGAATTCGAAACCAGCATCCGCGGGGAATTCGGCGGCCTCGGTATTGAAGTCGGCACCGAGGACGGCTACGTCAAGGTGGTGTCCCCAATAGAGGATACGCCGGCGGCGAAAGCGGGCATCAAGGCCGGTGACCTGATCGTCAAGATCGACGACGTATCCACCAAGGGCATCTCGCTGGGCGACGCGGTCAAGAGGATGCGCGGCAAGCCGAAGACGCCGATCAAGCTCACCGTCGCGCGCAAGGGCGAGAACCGGCCGCTGGAATTCACGCTGGTGCGCGAGGTCATCCGTGTGCAAAGTGTCAAGGCCCGGCTGATCGAACCCGGCTATGCGCACATCCGCCTGACCCAGTTCCAGGAGCGCACGGTCGAAGACCTGGCGCGCGCCATTGAGCGCATGTACAAGGAGTCCAACGGCAAGCTGAGCGGGCTGATACTGGACATGCGCAACAACCCGGGTGGCCTCCTGCATACCGCCATCGGCGTTTCTGCGGCCTTTCTGGAACCGCGCACCCTGGTGGTATCGTCCAACGGACGGCTGCCCGACACCAAGCACGAGTACATGGCGACTCCCGAGGAATACTCATTCCGCAACCGGGAAGATGCCCTGCGCGGGCTGCCCGCCGCGGTCCGGACGGTGCCCATCGTCGTGCTGGTCAACGACGGCTCGGCGTCGGCCTCCGAAATCGTCGCCGGCGCCCTGCAAGACCACAAGCGCGCGGTGGTGATGGGCCAGACCACGTTCGGCAAAGGGTCAGTGCAGACCAAGATCAATCTTTCCAACGGCGCCGGCATGAAGCTCACCACGGCGCGCTACTACACGCCCTCCGGACGCTCGATCCAGGCCAAGGGCATCATTCCGGACTGGATCGTCGCCGAAACCGCCGAGGGCGCGGTGCGCAACACCCGCATGCGCGAGGCCGACCTGGCCAACCACCTGACCAACGACAAGGATCCCGACGCCGAGAGGAAGGCCGCGGTACCCGAGGGCAAGGCCGACGAGAAGAGGGATGATTCCAAGCCGCCGGTGCGGTTCGAAACCGGCAGCAAGGATGACTTCCAGTTCCAGCAGGCCATGAACCTCCTCAAGGGTCTCCCGGTCAAGGGGGAAAAATCGAAGGAACTGCCGCCCAAGACGGCCGAGGTCAAGAAGTAACCGGTGCCCGCGGGCCTGAAAAAGGGGCCGCGCGGCCCCTTTTTTTCGCCGGCGGTCGCGCCGCTTGCACCGGGTGATGCCCATGAACGACGAACAGCTGCTGCGCTACTCGCGCCACATCCTACTGCCGCAGGTAGGCATCGAGGGGCAGGAACGCCTTCTTGCCGGCCACGCCGTCGTGATCGGCGCCGGCGGCCTGGGTTCGCCGGCCGCCCTGTATCTTGCCACCGCCGGCGTCGGACGCATCACGCTGGCCGACGGGGACTCGGTCGACCTTACCAATCTGCAGCGCCAGATCCTGCATCGCAGCGACAGCGTCGGGCTGCCGAAGGCGGCCTCGGGGCGCCGGACGCTGGGCGAATACAATCCAGGCGTCGAAGTGATCGCGCTGGAGAGACGCGCCGAGGGCGCCCTGCTGGACGACCTGGTGGCCAGCGCCGACGTCGTGCTGGACTGCTGCGACAACTTCGCCACCCGGCACGCGGTCAACCGGGCCTGTGTGCGCCACGCGCGGCCTCTGGTCTCCGGTGCGGCAATCCGTTTCGACGGGCAGGTCAGCGTCTTCGACATGCGCAAGCCCGACGCCCCCTGTTATCACTGCCTGTTTCCGGAGGGCCAGGAGGTCGACGAGACCCGCTGCGCGGTCATGGGCGTGTTCGCGCCGATCACCGGCCTCATCGGCGCGGTGCAGGCTGCCGAAGCCCTGAAGATACTGGCCGATGTCGGCGAGAGTCTCAACGGGCGGCTGCTGCTGCTCGACGGGCTGTCGATGGAATGGCGGCAGGTGCGTCTCAGGAAAGACAGCGCCTGCGCGGTTTGCGCCTGAGGACACGGCCTAGCCTGGGGACACGGCTGCGCCTTTTGGCCCCGTCTGCGCCCTTTCCCCTAGCCCAGGAGCAGCGGCAACTGCCGGTCCAGCCCCTCGACGGGAGAGCGTTTGAAGCCGCTCTTGGCGAACTGGTGCCAGCGGCCGATCACATAGCAAAGAAGCGCGTTGGCCTGCGCGCCGACATCCACCGAGGCAGGAATGCTCCCCTGGGTGACCGCGATGCGGATGGACTGCTTGAGGCTGGCTTCCAGCTTTTCGGACAGCGCGTTGATGCGGGCCTGGAGGCGCTCGTTCTCGTTGACCAGCGCATCGCCGATCAGGACACGGGTCATGCCGGGATTTTGCGCCGCGAAACGCAGCGTCATGCTGACGATCGCATGCACCTGGCGCAATCCGTCGGCCTCGTCGGCGGTGATGCGGTTGATCAGGCCGAACAGCGAGGCCTCGATGAATTCGATCAGCCCTTCGAACATCTGCGCCTTGCTGGCGAAATGCCGGTAGAGCGCCGCCTCCGACACCTGCAGCCGCGCCGCCAGGGAAGCCGTGGTGATCTTCTCCCCTTTCGGGGACTCCAGCATCTGCGCGATCAGTTGCAGGATCTGCGTCTTGCGTTCTCCGGAGCGGGCCATCTTGTCCTGGTCACCAAGGAAGTTGCAGCGAACTCGAACCTCATCGGCTTGCCGTCTGACGACGCCACGGCATGCGTGAGTGCTTACTCAATTGAAGCACCGATTTGAGCTTGACGTCAACAAAGGCCGGTCGGCCGGGGTCGCGCGACACCCATATCGTGGTGAGCCCGAGGCGGCGCGCCGTCTTGAGATTGTCGAGGTTGTCCTCGACCATCACCACCCGGCGGGCGAGGCCACGATGGCGGCGCAGGATGCGCGCGAGCGACGAACGCGCCGGCTTGGGCACGTAGCGCATGGATTCGATGGTTTCGATGGCGTGCAAGTGGGGCGTGACCCCCATGGCCGCCAGGACCGCATCGACATAATGGCGCGGCGCGTTCGAGGCGATGATCTTGCGGCCGGGCAGGGTCTTGAGCAGCCGGCGCAACGGGCGGTCATAGTCGAGCAGTCGATCGAGGTCGGGAAACTGGTGTGTCTCGCGCAGGAAATGGTCCGGATCCACCGCGTGCCGGCGCATCAGGCCGAGAAGGGTGGCCCCGTAGCGCTGCCAATACTCCCGCCGCAATTCATTCGCGGCCGGCTCCTCCAGTCCGAGGTGACGCATCACGTACGCCGTCATCGCGTGGTTCATGCGGTCGAATATGTGCGGCGTGGCACGATGCAAGGTGTCGTCGAGATCGAACAACCAGAGGGTGCGATTGCGGTCGGGGTGCAAGGCGGGCGTGTCGGAGTGGAGGCGGCGTGATTAAACTTCCAGGCCATGCGATTGTCGCCCAACTTCACACTGGCCCGGCTGATCAGGTCCGACACCGCCGAGCGGCTTGGCATCGATAACAACCCCGCGCCCGACCATGTCGGCAACCTGGCCCGGCTGGCCACCGCGATGGAACAGGTGTTGGGTGTGCTCGGACACGACATTGCCATCAGCAGTGGATACCGCTGCCCCGCGCTCAATGCCGCCGTCGGGGGCGCCCCCCAATCGCGCCACGTGCTCGGCCTGGCGGTCGACTTCACCTGCGCAGGGTTCGGGACACCGCTGGAGGCGGCGCGCGCCCTGGCTGCCTCGCCTGTGCTGTTCGACCAACTGATCCATGAGTACGGCCGCTGGGTGCATCTCGGGCTCGCGCCCGAGGGCAGCGCGCCACGCCGCCAGTTGCTGACCATATGCAGCAGCGCCGCCGGGTATGTGGACGGCCTGGTCTCCTGCAGTTGAACGCGCCGATCTTCATGTCTCCCATGTGGCGCCGCAACATGACCAGGGCATCATTACGAATTAGTATTTGCTTATATTCTGAAGTTTGGCCGGCCCCACGCAACACCCGACCCCATGGACCCGATCTCGCCGCACATGACCGGCCGCCTGCGCAGGGCGCCGGAAAGCTTTCTTGACGCCGCCCAGATACGGGCCGTTGCGTCGGGGCGACGCGATTTCCTGCGCGGTGCCTTGCTGGCGGCGGCCGGCACGGGGGCCGTCGTCACCGGAGCCACCGCCGCGCTAGCCCAAAATGCGGGGGAACGCCTGATCACCGAGCCGCAGCCGCATGCGACATCCCTCGGGCAGCCGGTCGCCACTAACGGGTACGGCCAGCCCTCCCGCTACGAGCGCAACCTGATACGACGCGAGTCGCCGGGGCTGACGCGGGTGGCCGCGGCCTCGGTCTCGTTCTCGCCGCTGCAGGGCATGTTCGGCATCATCACCGCCTCGGGGCTGCATTTCGAACGCCACCACCAGGGCTGGCACGACCTCGATCCCTCGAAACACCGCCTGATGGTCAACGGCGCGGACGAGAAGCTCCTCAAACGCCCCTCGGTGTTCACCATCGATGACCTGCTGCGCATGCCTCCGGTATCGCGCATGCATTTCATCGAGTGCGGCGCGAACACCGGCATGGAATGGGGCAACGTCGCCGTGCCGACCGTGCAATACACCCACGGCATGTTGTCCTGCAGCGAGTTCACCGGCGTGCCGCTGCGCGATGTGCTCGCATTCTGCGGCGCCGACACGAAACGGGGCCGCTATGTCCTGGCCGAGGGCGGCGATGGGTCGGGGCTGACCCGCACCATCCCGATGGAACTGGTGGAGTCCGGCGAAGTCCTGCTGTGTTACGGCATGAACGGGGAGATGCTGCGCCCCGAGAATGGCTATCCGCTGCGCCTGGTGGTTCCCGGCGTGCAGGGGGTTTCCTGGGTCAAATGGCTGCGGCGCATCGAGGTCGGCGACGCCCCCTACGGCACACGCGAAGAGGTGCTGCACTACGTCGACATGATGCCCGACGGAAGGCACCGGCAATACACCTCGATCCAGGAATGCAAGTCGGTCATCACCACCCCTTCGGGCGGGCAGACCCTGCTCGACCGCGGCACCATCAACGTGACCGGGCTGGCATGGAGCGGGCGCGGCAAGGTGCGGCGCGTGGATGTGAGCTTCGATGGCGGCCGGAACTGGCAGACCGCGCGCCTCGAGACGCCCATCCTGTCGAAATGCCTGACGCGCTTCTCCCTCGCCTGGCGCTGGAACGGCGAGCCTGCCGTCCTGCAGAGCCGCGCCATCGACGAAACCGGCTATGTGCAGCCGCAGATGCGCCAACTGCGCGCCGTGCGCGGCACCCGCTCGATCTATCACAACAACGCCATTCAGTCCTGGAAAATCGCGGCGTCCGGCGAGGTCAGCAATGTCCAGGTCTAGGGCGGCCCGCTGGTCGACGCTGCTCGCGCTGCCCGCGCTGCTTGCCTGCGCCTACGTTGCGGCGCAGGGCAAGCCGGCGACCTGGAGCGGCATCGGGCGCGCCGCCACCCAGGACGAACTGCGCGCATGGGATATAGACGTGCGCCCCGACTTCAAGGGCCTGCCCGCGGGTTCCGGCAGTGTCGCCAGGGGCCAGGACATCTGGGAAGCCAAGTGCGCGTCCTGCCATGGCGTGTTCGGCGAATCCAACGAGGTGTTTCCGCCGGTGATCGGCGGCACCACGAAAAAGGACATGCAGAGCGGCCGCGTCGAGGCGCTTGCCAAAGGCACGGAGTCGCAGCGTAGCACCATGATGAAGCTGTCCACCCTCTCTACGCTGTGGGATTACATCCACCGCGCGATGCCATGGAACAATCCCCGCACCCTGAGCGCTGACGAGGTATATGCGGTGACGGCCTACATCCTCAACTTGGCCGACGTCCTGCCCGCCGACTTCACGATCTCGGACGCCAACATCAGGTCGGTGCAGGCCATGCTGCCGAACCGCAACGGCAAGTCGACCGCCCATGGCCTTTGGCTACCGACCGGCAGGCCCGATGTACGCAACACCGCGTGCATGCGCAACTGCGCCGACTCGCCCAGGGTGGCCTCCAGCCTGCCGGACCATGCGCGCGGCTCGCATGGCAACCTGTACGAGCAGACGCGCAACCTTGGCGCCGCCCGCGGCCAGAAGACCGGCCCGCAGCGCAGCGAGGACAACCCAGCCGGCGAGTTCGCCGCCGTCAAGTCCCTCACGGCGCGCTCGGCATGCCTGGGCTGCCACGGCCTCGACCGCAAGCTCGTCGGTCCAGGATTCAGCCAGGTGGCCGAAAAGTACCGGTCCAGCGAGCGCGCCGAAACCTATCTCGCGCAGAAAATCCGCGACGGTGGCGCCGGCGTATGGGGAGATATCCCCATGCCCGCCTCCGCAGGCCTCAACGAGGCCGACGCGCTGCTGCTGGCGCGCTGGATTCTCAAGGGAACGCCCGAATAGCGCCGAGCGGCGGCGCAACCGGTAAAATCATTAGTCAATATCCAATACCGCCGTCAATCTGGAGAAGCACATGGATGAAATCAATGCAGCGCGGCGCCAGGCGCTCAAGCAGGGTTCGGCGTCGGCGATTTTCGGCATGTTCGTGGCTGCTGGCCTGATCCGTCCTGGCGCGGCGCACGCCGCGTGGAACCAGGCCGCGTTTTCGGTCAAGGGCGTCGACAGCGTCGTCAAGAGCCTGGGAGGCGCGGGAACGGCGGCCACCAAGGACATCAACTGGGGGTCGACCCCCGAGATCGCGGAAAATGGCGCAGTCGTGCCTGTCAGCGTGACCAGCAACATCCCCAAGACCGAGTCGATCGCCATCCTGATCGACAAGAACCCCAATACGCTGGCCGCCTTGTTCAACATCCCGACGGGCACCGATCCCAGCGTCAGCACCCGGGTAAAGATGGGTGAAACCTCGCAGGTGCACGCGCTCATCCGGGCGGACGGCAGGTACTTCGTCGCCACGCGCGAGATCAAGGTCACCCTGGGCGGCTGCGGCGGCTGAGCACAGGGCAATCGCCGTCCCCGCTCACAAGATCAGGAGAACAGCAATGGCAGACCCGATGCGCATCCGCGCCAAGATCGAAGGCGAAAAAACCATCGTCCGCGTACTGATGGCCCACGAGATGGAAACCGGCCAACGCCGCGACTCGACCGGCAAGGTCGTCCCGGCACATTTCATCCAGGAAGTCACCGCCACCCACAACGGCAAAACCGTCCTGTCGGCGCAATGGGGCCCCGCCGTTTCGAAGAACCCCTACCTGCAGTTCCAGTTCGGCGGCGCCAAGGCCGGGGACAAGGTCGTCATCACCTGGGTGGACAACAAGGGCGACAAACGCACCGACGAGGCAACTGTCGCAGCATGAGTAAGGGGGTACCGGCCCGCCAGAGGCCGGCCCCGGGCACACCGCACCGGCGGTTGCCAAGCGAGGAGACGCGCATGAAATCCGCTTTGAAGCGAACCCTGTCGACGCTCGCCGCCGCCTGCCTGTTCCAGCAGGGCGCCGCCGCGCAATCCGGTGACGACACGATCAGGAAGATCGAGGAATATCGCCAGGCCTTGGCCGGCGGCAACCCGGCCGACCTCTGGGAGGCGCGCGGCGAGGGCCTGTGGAAAAAACGGGCCGGCCCGAAAAACGCATCCTTGGAGGCCTGCGATCTCGGGCGCGGACCGGGCGTGGTTGCCGGCGCCTACGCGGAACTGCCGCGCTACTTCGCCGACGCCGGGCGGGTGATGGACCTGGAAACCCGGCTCGCGCACTGCCGCGTGACCCTGCAAGGCCTCTCCGCGGCCGAGGCGCGCACGAAGCCGTTCGGCAACGGCACCGACCGGGCCGACAACGAGGCCCTGGTGGCCTACGTCACGGCGGAGTCGAAGGGCGTGAAGATGAACGTCCCGCAGAACCATCCCAAGGAACGCGAGGCCTATGCCTTGGGCAGGAAGATGTTCTTCTTCCGCGGCGGTCCGCACGACTTTTCATGCGCGACCTGTCATTCCGAATCCGGCAAACGCATCCGCCTGCAGGACCTGCCGAACCTGACCGAGGCCAAGGACGCGCAGCGCGCCTATACCACCTGGCCCGCTTATCGCGTCTCGCAAGGCGAACTGCGCACGTTCCAGTGGCGCCTGTTCGATTGTTTCCGGCAGCAGCGCTTTCCGGAACTCGAGTTCGCATCCGACGCGTCGATCGCACTCACCACTTTCCTGGCGCGCAACGCCAACGGCGCCGAGTTCAACGCGCCGGCCATCAAGCGCTGATATGGCCCCGGCCAAGGAGTCCACATGAAATCGATTTACCGGGCCTTGTCCGGCATGCTCGCCGTCGCGGCAGCAGCGGGGTGCGCGACCGTGTCGGACGCCGACTTGTCGCGCCAGGCCGCCGATGTCCTGCGCGCTTCGTTCAAGGAACGCGGCCAGGCCAAGCTTGACCGCCTCGACCAGGATCAGCCGCAGGCTGCATGCAGCGCTGCGCCGGACAAGAAGCCTCCGGTGGCGGAACTGGAACGCATGGAAAAGGCGCAGCAGGCGCTGATCAGGTACCCCGCGGACGGCAAACTGCTGGGCGATTGGCGGGAGGGCGAAAAGATCGCCCAGTCCGGCGTGGGCAAGCAGTTCTCCGACAATCCGGCCAGCCCCGCGGGCGGCAACTGCTATGCCTGCCACCAGATCACCCGCGAGGAAATCTCCTTCGGCACCATCGGCCCGCCTTTGCTCAATTACGGCAAGCTGCGCGGCAACTCGGAAGCCATGCAGCGCTACACCTACGGCAAGATCTACAACCCGCAGGCGTTCACAGCCTGCTCGAACATGCCGCGCTTCGGCCACAACAGCATCCTGACCGAGCAGCAGATCAAGCACCTCACCGCGCTGCTGCTGGACCCGGCGTCGCCCGTCAATCAATAGCCCGGGCCACGCGCCTGCGCCGCGCGCAACGCCAGGCCTGCTCAAGGGCACCCGATGAACCGTCGCGAATTCCTCAACGCCATCGCCGCCGCGTCGGCAAGCGGCATGGTCCTGGGCGGCCGCGACGCCCGGGCGGCCGGCCCCGGGGGCGGCCTGTATGACCTCAGGGCGTCCGGAAACGTGCATCTGCTGCACTTCACCGACTGCCATGCGCAACTGCTGCCGGTGTATTTCCGCGAACCGGATGTCAATCTCGGCATCGGCGACGCCCTCGGTCGCCCGCCGCATCTGGTCGGCGATGCGCTCCTCAATTACTTCAAACTCCGCCCGGCCATGGCCCCGCGGGGCGATGTCCGCAACCTCGCCGGCGCGACCGCACATGCCCTCACCCACCTCGACTTCGCCCGCGCGGCGGAGCTCTATGGCAAGACCGGCGGGTTCGCCCACCTGGCCACGCTGGTCAAGATGCTGCGCGCCGACCGGCCCGGCGCCCTGCTGCTCGACGGCGGCGACACCTGGCAGGGCTCGGCTACGGCGCTGTGGACGCGCGGCCAGGACATGATCGACGCCTGCAAGCTTCTGGGCGTCGATGTCATGACCGGCCACTGGGAATTCACTCTCGGGGCCAGGCGCGTCGAGGAGGTGGTCGCGCAAGACTTCAAGGGCAAGGTCGATTTCGTGGCGCAGAACATCCGCACCGCGGACTTCGGCGACCCGGTGTTCCCGGCGTGGGTGATGAAGGAGATGAACGGCGTGCCGGTGGCGATCATCGGCCAGGCCTTTCCGTACACACCCATCGCCAATCCGCGCCACATGGTGGCCGAGTGGAACTTCGGCATCCAGGAGGAGAACCTGCAGAAAACCGTCAACGAGGCGCGCGCCAAGGGTGCGGCCGCGGTGATCCTGCTCTCTCACAACGGCATGGACGTGGACCTGAAGATGGCCTCGCGGATCGCAGGCATCGACGCCATTCTCGGTGGCCATACCCATGACGGCATGCCGCAACCGTTGATCGTGAACAACCCCGGCGGCCAGACGCTGGTGACCAACGCCGGCAGCAACGCCAAGTTCCTGGGCGTGCTCGACCTGGAGGTGCGGGACCGTCGGGTCGCCGGCTTCCGCTACCGCCTGCTGCCGGTATTCGCCAATTACCTCAAGGCCGACGCCGAGATGCAGGCGCTGATCGAGCGTGTGCGTGCGCCCCACAAGGAAAAGCTGGGCGAGAAGCTCGCCATCACCGAGGGCCTGTTGTACCGACGCGGCAACTTCAACGGCACCCTCGACCAGGTGATCCTCGATGCGCTCATGGAGGTCAAGGGCGCGCAGATCGCTTTCTCGCCCGGGTTCCGTTGGGGCACCAGTCTGCTGCCCGGCCAGGCGATCACCATGGACCACCTGATGGACCAGACGGCGATCACCTATCCGCACGTCACTCAGAACGAATTCACCGGCGCGCAGATCAAGACCATCCTCGAGGACGTGGCGGACAACCTGTTCAATCCCGATCCCTACTACCAGCAAGGCGGCGACATGGTCCGGGTAGGTGGCATGACCTATGCCTGTGATCCGGCGGCGAAGATGGGCGGGCGGATTTCCGACATGCGCCTGGCCGGCAAGCCGATCGAGGCGGACAGGAAGTACAAGGTGGCGGGCTGGGCGCCGGTCGCCGAGGGCGCCGCCGGCGAGCCGGTCTGGGACGTCGTCGCCGGCTACCTGCGCGCCAAAAAAGTGGTCCGGCCGGTCAAGCTGAACCTGCCGCGCCTGACAGGCGTGAAAGGCAACCCGGGAATGGCACGATGACACCGACGACAATCCTCCGCGCCCTGCTGCCCTGCGTCCTCGCCGCAGGCGCCCACGCGCAGCCGGCAGCGACCTTCAACACGCGGCAGTTGACCCCGGAGACCGCGTTGACCGCTGCGCGCGCGGCGCTCGAGCATTGCCGCAAGGGCGGCTACCAGGTGGCGGTGGCCGTGGTGGATCGCGCCGGAACGCTGCAGGTACTGCTGCGCGACCGCTTCGGCGGCGCGCACACGGTCGATGTGGCGACCAACAAGGCGTGGACGGCGGCGAGCTTTCGCATCGGCACCGGCGCATTGGCAGCGGAAACCCAGGCGGGTAAACCGATGAGCGGACTGCGCGCCACGCCGCGCGTAGCGGCGTTCGGCGGCGGGCTGCCGATCGAGGCGGGGGGCGCCGTTCTGGGGGGGATCGGCGTCTCCGGCGCGCCGGGCGGCGATGCCGACGAAGCCTGCGCCCAGGCCGGCATCAAGGCCATTGCAGACGCCATCGAGTTCCAGTGATCCCATGACCAGCCGCCGCCAGTTCCTCGCCACCGCCTCCGCCACCCTGCTGGCCGGTCCCGCGGCAGCCGCATGGGACCAGGGCGAGGTGGTGCACCTGCCGCCGCTCGCCTTGCTCGACGGCAGCGCGTTCGATCCAGCGGTGCTCAAGGGTAAGGTGGTCATGCTGGAGTTCTGGGCCACCTGGTGCCCGTTCTGCGCCAAGCAGAATCCGCATATGGAAGCCCTGCACCGCGCGCACCAGGCGCGCGGCCTCGAGATACTGGCCGTATCGATCGACAAGTCCGCCAAGGCCGCCGCGGACTACATGCGCGCCAAGGGTTACAGTTTCCGCGCCGGCATGCTCAACCCGGCCTATGAACGCATCTACCGCCTGCGGCGCGGCTTGCCCCAGGTCTATGTGATCGGGCGCGACAGCCGCGTCGCCCGGATCGACCTGGGCGAAATGTTCGAGGAAGACATCCGCGACATCGCCAGGCTGCTCTGAGGCCGGCCGCAGGGCGGCCGGCGCGCCGCGCGGGTCATTTGCTGCGGATGAGGGTGCCTACGCCCTGGTCGGTGAGGATTTCCAGCAGAAGCGCGTGCTCCACCCGTCCGTCGATGATGTGCACGCCGTGCACGCCGGAGCGCGCTGCGTCGAGCGCAGAGGCGATCTTGGGTAGCATGCCGCCGGAGAGCGTGCCGTCGGCCACCATGGCGTCGATATCGCGCGGCGTGATGTTGGTGAGCAGCTTGCCGTCGCGGTCGAGCACGCCCGGCGTATTGGTCAGCAACACCAGCTTCTCGGCCCGCAGGATCTCGGCCAGCTTGCCCGCCACCACGTCGGCGTTGATGTTGTAGCTCTCGCCATCCCTGCCCACGCCGATCGGCGCCACCACCGGAATGAAGCCGCCGGCTTCCAGGGTATCGATCACCGACGGATCGATCGACTCGATGTCGCCCACCTGGCCGATGTCGATGAATTCGTTGGGCCGGTCGCGGTCCGGCATCATCAGCTTCTTGGCGCGGATGAAGCCGCCGTCCTGGCCCGTTAACCCCACCGCCTTGCCGCCGGCCTGATTGATGAGGGTGACGATGTCCTTGTTGACGGTGCCGCCGAGCACCATTTCCACCACATCCATGGTGGCGGCGTCGGTGACGCGCATGCCCTGCACGAATTCGCTCTTGATGCCGAGTTGCGCAAGGCGCTGCTCGATCTGCGGTCCGCCGCCATGCACCACCACCGGGTCGAGCCCCACCAGCTTCAACATCACCACATCATGCGCGAACTGCTGCTGCAGCTTGAGGTCGGTCATGGCGTTGCCGCCGTACTTGACCACGATGGTCTTGCCGTGAAAACGGCGCAGGTAGGGCAGTGCCTCCGCCAGGATGGAGGCCTGCACCGCAGGAGGGACTTTGGCTTGTTCGGCTGTCATGAACCCGTATCCGGTAAAGGGAGGTTGTCGATGTCGCACGCCGTGCGCGGTTCCGCGCGTCATCGGCGGTTTTCCGGGCACTTGCCGCACAGTGGACGCGACCGGCGTGGCGGATTGTAACCGCGCGTAAAACACGGGCTCGCGTTCGGACCTGGCGACCGGCCATGGGATGTGGCTCGCATCGGTGGGCACGCGCAAAAAGAAAAAGGCGCTTCCGGATAACCGGAAGCGCCTGTGAAAAATCGCGGGATCCGGCAGGGGAACCGGATTCCGCCCCGCCCGCGCCATCAGATGCGGGAGGAGGTCGCACCGGAAAGCGTCACGCGAACGTGAAGGACGGGTGCCGGCGGTGTTTCAGGGGAAGGAGCCACCGCCAGCGCACTGCCCGTAAAAGCAGGTACAGCTTTGAGCTACTGCACCGCCAAAAGTTTCCGGGTTTCGACAACTTTTTTCGGCAGCGTGAGCGTGAGCACGCCATCCACATACTTGGCCAGCGCACGGTCCTGATCGATATCGACGCCGAGTTCGAAGCTGCGTACCGCGCGGCCCGCGTGGCGCTCCGTATACAAAATACGATCGCCTTCCGAGGGCACGCGCTCGCCCTTCGCTTCCGCGGTGATGGTCACGCGTGCGCCGTCGATTTCGACCGCGATGTCTTCCTTGCGAAACCCGGGCAGGTCCGCCGCCACCACATAACTTGCGCCCTGCTCGGTGACTTCGAACGGAATCGCCCGGACACTCGCCGCAGGTCGCGCCGGGCGCTGCGCCAATGCACCAAGGAGTTCGCCGAAGGCGGTCTCGATGGGACTGCGGCGCGCATAGGAATAGAGCATGTTCATGGTCGTTTCTCCGTCGTCGAAATGGGTTGGCGGTTGGCTCCGCGATGCAGTCGAAGGTGGGCCCACGGCGGAATTTTTCAAGGGGATGCCCAAACAACAATGTGTCGTGAGGAAGCGGCGCTTCTCCACTGGCGCAAGACGCGGCACAGCGTCGTGCCTCTGGCGGACCCGCGCGCGCATGCGGCCATGGGCCGGATATTCAAGTGCCATAGAATCGGGAGCGCGGCGTCTCCACCGTCCATCTCATGCGCTCCTCCGCCCCTCTCCCCGCACAAACGGCGCGCCCTGCCTGCGCACGCTGCGGCACGGCCTTCGAATGTCATGCGCACGCCGCCGTCTGCTGGTGCGCGGCCCTGCCGCCGCTGGAACGCATTGAGCCCACCTTGGCCGGCTGCATGTGCGCCGCGTGCCTGCGCGCCGCATTGGCACACCAGGACAGCGCGTGAGCGGCACGGAGATCGTACGCATCGCGGACCCGCAGCTGGCCGCGCAACTCGCGGCACGCATCGACGGCAAGACCAAGCCGCTCGGCGCCCTGGGCGGGCTCGAAACGCTCGCCGCGCGCATCGGGCTCATCCTGCGCGCCGAAGCGCCGGTGCTGACTGCCCCGCACCTGCTGGTATTCGCCGCAGACCATGGCGTCGCCGCCGAGGGCGTCTCGCTCTATCCGCAGGACGTCACCTGGCAGATGGTGATGAACTACCTCGGCGGCGGCGCGGCGGCCAACGTGTTCTCAGCCAACGCGGGCCTGACGCTGCGCGTGGTCGATGCCGGCGTCAACCATCGATTCGACCCGCATCCCGCCCTGATCGACCGCAAGCTCGGCCACGGCACGCGCAACCTCGCGCGGGAGTGCGCCATGTCGCGCGAGGAAGCCGTGCGCGCCTTGGCCCTCGGCGAGGCGCTGGTGAACGATCTGGCGCAAGCCGGCACCAACGTGGTGGCCTTCGGCGAGATGGGCATCGCCAACACGACCGCGGCCAGCGCCCTGATGGCGCGCCTGACCGGCCTCCCGGTGGATCAATGCGTGGGCCGCGGGACCGGGCTCGGTGACGCAGCCCTGGTCCGCAAGCGCGCGGTGGTGCAAGGCGCCCTGGCCCTGCATTCGGGAGCGCTGGCCCCGCTGGATGTGCTGGCCGCCATGGGCGGGTTCGAGATCGCCATGATGGCCGGGGCCTTTCTCGGCGCCGCGCGTTCGCGCATGGTGATCCTGGTCGACGGCTTCATCGCGGGCGCCGCGCTCCTGGTGGCAGAGGCGCTCGATCCGGCAGTGCCGGACTACTGCGTCTTCGCGCACCTTTCGGGCGAGAACGGGCATGGCGCGATGCTGCGGCACTTCGGCGCAACCCCCCTGCTGTCGCTCGATCTGCGGCTCGGTGAGGGCACCGGCGCGGCGCTCGCCTACCCGCTGGTGCGCGCCGCGGCAGCGTTTCTCGCGGACATGGCGAGTTTCACGTCGGCGGGCGTCTCGGAGCGCATCGTCGAATGATCCGCACCCACTGGAAAGGGGCGATCGTCGCCCTCCTGCTGGGCGTGGTTGCAGCGATCTACATCGGCAAGTTGCCGCCGGCGATCCCGGCCTTGCGCGGCGAATTCGCGCTCACGCTCGCACAATCCGGCTGGCTGGTGTCGGCGTTCAACACGCTCGGCATGGTCGCCTCGATCTTCATGGGTCTGTTCACCGCCCGGGTAGGCGCCTGGCGGCTGTGCATGGCGGGCCTGGGCCTGCTCGCCCTCGGCGGCGCCGTCGGCGCGTTCGCCCCGGGCGCGCAATGGCTGTTCGCAAGCCGTTTTCTCGAAGGCGTCGGATTCCTGTCGATCGTCGTGGCCGCGCCGGGCCTGATCATGCAATCGACCGCGCCCGCGGATCGCAACCGCGTGTTCAGTTTCTGGGGCGGCTACATGCCTGCCGGCACCACGCTGGGCATGCTGTTGGCGCCACTGTTCATCCAGACGCTCGGCTGGCGCGCGCTGTGGCTGGCCACGGTGGCCTGCGCGGTGGCGGCCCTGGCGCTGCTCTACACCCTGCGCCATGCCTACCATCCGCCAGCGGCCGCCGGCACCGCCACGTGGCGCGCGTCGGCGGGTCCGCTCAGGAAAGCCGGCCCGTGGTGGATCGCGCTGGCCTTCGGCTGCTATGCCTTCAACTATTACGCCATCATGGTCTGGCTGCCCACCTTCATGGTCGGCGAGCGCAACACGCCGCTCGGCGTCGCCTCGCTCTTGACCGCCCTCGTGGTGGCGGCCAATGTGCCCGGCAACCTGTTGGGCGGCACCCTCATGCAGCACGGATTCAGACGCGGCACCAATGTGTGCCTGGCCGGACTGGCCACGGCACTGACCTGCATGATCATCTTCGCGCCCGCCCTGCCGGACGCGATCCGCTACCTGGGCTGCGTCGCGTTCTCGTTTTCCGTCGGCATCCTGCCCGGATCGGTGATGTCCTCGGCGCAAACCCACGCGCGCACCCCCGCCCAGGTGGGCACCGTGCAGGGCATGATCAACCAGGGCTCGAATTTCGGCCAGTTCGTCAGCCCGCCGCTGGTCACCGCAGTGGTGGGCAGCACCATGGCTTGGGACCGGATGCTCACCCTGCTCCTTGCGACCAGCGCGATCATCTGCGCCGCCGGTTGCGTGATCCGCGTGATCGAGCGTCGCCTTGCCGAAAGCCCCCGGGGCATCGCCTGACCCGGCACGTCGTAAGGCTGCACAAACGCCTGATAAGACAAGCTTTTCCTCGACTTGCTGCGGCGCACAAAAATTCTCTTGACTTCGGCCAAGACACCCATATAATCCGTATTGTTGCGATGCAGCATAATGCTGTTAAAACAGTTTAAATGCGCAAGGCATCATCCAAGGCAGGCCCTGTCAGATAGTGCAAGCCCGCCGAGCAGACGCAGGCTGCGCAAGGAAACAAACCATGCCTGCGACGCATCGATGCAGCTGCCGCGTGACCATCGGATGACCCAACCCAAGATCCTGTCGCCGGACAGGGCCCCGAGGCGACCGTCCATCACCTGATCCAGAAAGGAAAGCACACCATGTACAGCACGCCCGACCATCTCACCGCGGCCGGCAAGGCCGGTTTCGAAAACTTCTACAGCGCCGCCACGGCCGGCCTGGCCAGCTATGAAAAGCTGATGGCCCTCAATGTCGCCAGCACCAAGGCGCTTCTTGACGAAGCCGCGCAGAACGCCCGCGCCGCCCTCGCGGTGAAGGATGCCAAGGAACTGCTGGCCCTCAATCTGGGTACCGCGCAACCGATGATCGAAAAATCCCTCACCTGGTCCAAGGAGGCGTTTGCCATTCTGAGCGAGGCCCAGACCCGTCTGCGCGCCAGCGCCGAGGAACACGCCGCCGCAGCGCACAAGGAACTGGCTGCCGCCCTCGACAAGGCTCTCAAGAGCGCGCCGCCGGGAAGCGAGAGCGCGGTCGCCGCAGTGCGTTCGGCCGTCGCCGCCGCGACCCAGGCCTATGACAACGCCGCCCGGGTTGCCAAGCAGGCGTTCGAAACCGCCGAAAGCAGCTTCACCAGCGCCGCTTCCACCGCGGCCGCCAATGTCGCCGCGGCCACCAAGGCCACCGCCAGGCGCAAGTGACCGGCACACGCAGGATCTCCTCGTTTCACCTTCCAGCCCGGCCTTGCGCCGGGCTTTTTTCCGCCTGCGTGAAACGGGCCTATGCGCGGCTTGATGGCGCGCCCAGGACCTGACCCTTGAGCATGTCCTTCTGCACCTTGCCCAGGGCGGTCTTGGGCAAGGCATCGACGAACACCACCTGGCGCGGATGCTTGAAGCGCGCGAGCCGCCCTTCGAACATGCGCAGCACCGCCGCCGCATCGAGCGCGCTGCCGGGCCTGGCGACGATCACCGCCACCGCCACCTCGCCCCAGCGCGCATCCGGACGCCCGATGACCGCCGCTTCCAGCACCTGCGGCACATCGGCCAGCACATTCTCCAGTTCGGCGGGATAGATGTTCTCGCCCCCGGAGATGATCATGTCCTTGCAGCGCCCGACCACGTTGTAGAAGCCGTCCTCGTCCTGGAACGCGAGGTCCCCGGAATGGAACCAGCCGTCGCGGAATGCCGGATTGGCCGGGTCGTTCCAGTACTCGCGCATGACGTTCTTGCCGCGCACCAGGATTTCGCCGACCTCGCCGTGCGCGACGACGCCCCCGGCGGAATCCACCAGGCGAACCTCGACATGGAGGGCCGCCTTGCCGGCAGCTCCAGCCTTTGCGAACGCGTCTTCGCGCCTGAGGTAAATCGATACCGGCCCGGTTTCCGTCGCTCCGTAGACCTGGCACAAGGGCACGCCGCGCGCATGGACGGCGGCGATCATGGATTGCGGGATCACCGACGACCCGGCGTTGAGAAGCTTGAGCGAGCCCAAGTCGGTGCGCATGAACTCCGGGTGTTCGAGCACCGCCTTGAGCGTGGCCGGCACCAGCAGCGAGATGCTGGGCCGGCGCGCCTGGACGTCCCGCAGCCACGCGCCGGGCTCGAAGCGAGCATGCAGGGTGACCGTCGCCCCGGCATGCAGCGCGGGCAGGGTCTGGATGCACAAGCCGCCCACATGGAACAGCGGCAGCGCCGTGAGCACATGGTCGGCCGGACTGAAGTCATGCGCATGGGTCGACATCACGCAGTTCCAGATCAGGCCCGCCTGGGTATGCAGCGCACCCTTCGGTTTGCCGGTGGTGCCGGAGGTGTAGACCAGAAGCAGCGGCAGGTCGTCATCGCCGCACACGGCGCCGTCCGGCAGCGTGCCGCCGCGGGCAAGCGAGGCGAGCGGTGCCGCGGCTCGCCCGACCGCCGCCGCCAGCTGCGCGGCCTGTACGGCATGCACGGGATCCGCGAGCAGGAGGGTCGCCCCGGCGTGGCGCAGGATGGCTTCATGCTCGACCGGCGCGAGGCGGAAATTCAGGGGCAGCAGAATGGCCCCCAGGCGCGCCAGCGCGAACAGCAGGACCAGCACGGCCGGGTCATTGAGGCCCAGGTAGGCGATCCGGTCGCCCGGGCGCACCCCCATGCCGTGCAGGGACGCCGTGGCCGCGGCGATGCGCCGCCACAGCTCCGAGTAAGAGACATCCTCGCCCGCGCAATGCACGGCGCAGCGCGCCGGGGCGAACTGCGCGTGGCGCTCGATGATGCGCGAGAAGTCCATGCCGGTCCTACGCCGCCGGCTCCTCGTCGCGCTCGCCGGGCTCGTAGAGGCATTCGCGCCCCAGCTTGTCGATGCACAACTCGGCCGTCCACGGCAGCATCAGCGAGCCGCAGCGCGAATCCCGATACAGGCGCTCCAGGGGCAGGCTCTTGAGCATCGACTGGCCGCCGCAGGTGCGTACCGCCAGGCGGCACAGCTCGTTGGCGTTTTCCATGATGGTGTAATGCGCCGCGTACAGCCCCAGGCGCACCTCCTTGGGCGGATCCACCCGCGCCGCCCGTGCGTTCTGCAGGAAGATCGCCCGGGTCTGCTCGAGCTTGATCTTCATCTCCGCCACCGTCACCTGCTTGGTGGGGTACATGCGCCGCTTGACCGGCGGCATGCCCGGCACCTCGCCGCGCAGATACTGCACGGTGAAATCGTAGGCCGCCTGCGCGATGCCCATGTAGGTGGGCGAGAGCGTGGCGAACATGTGCGGCCAGCGCACGGCCGCCTGGGCATAGATGCCCTCGGGCATGAGGCGCTCCGCGTCGGGCACGAACACGTCCTTGAACAACAGGTTGCGCGAGACCGTGCCGCGCATGCCTAGCGGATCCCACTCCCCGCTGACGGTCACGCCCGGCAGGTTGCGATCGACCGCGAGGTACAGGGAATCGCGCTGCGTCGCGCCGGGCTTGTCCAGCGTGCACAGCACGCCGTAATAGTCCGCGGCCCCGGACAGCGACGCGAAGATCTTCCGTCCGTTGATCAAGTAGCCGCCATCGACCTTGGCGGCCAGCGTGCCCCACGGCGCCTTGCCGGCCGCCGCCGCGCCGCCTTCCGAAAACGGCTGCGAATAGATCTTGCCCGCGCGCACGATGCGCTCGTAGTGGATGGCGCGATTGTTCTCGTGGTCGGCGCGGTCCTGCGCCGACATGTCAAGGTCGTCGGCGATGAAGCCCGACCAGATGGTCGAGCACACGTGCATGTTGTAGGTCAGGGCGGTGGCGCCGCAATGGCGGCCGATCTCGGCGGCGACCATGACGTAAGTGGCGAAGTCGGCGCCCCAGCCGCCGTACTGCTCCGGCACGCAGATGCGCAGCAGCCCGGCATCGCGCATGTCGGCGTAGTTCTCGAACGGAAACACGGCGTCGCGGTCGATCTGCGCGGCGCGCGCGGCAAAGCGATTGCGCCCGAGATCGGCGGCGATGGCCAGCAGTTCGCGCTGCTTCGCCGTCGGCTCGGCATACTCGCCGGTGATGGGGGGTGGGACGTAAGCCTTCGCAGGCGGGGACCGGAGGACTGCGGCCATGGGGCCTCCTAGTTCGGAAAATGCCGGGTGATGAAATCCAGGACCAGCGCGTTGAACGCCACAGGCGCCTCGAGGTTGGCGATGTGCCCGATGCGCGGCAGGCAGCGATACTCGGCGCCGGCGATGCGTTCGGCCATCTTCCGCATCACCTCCGGCACGGCATTGCGGTCGTCCTCGCCGGCGATGCACAGCGTCGGGATGCCGATGTCGGCCAGGTTGGCGCGCCGGTCGAAAGCGACGATCGCCGAGAGTGCCGCACGATACGTGGCCTCGGGCACCTTGCTCATGACCGCGCGCGCCAGCGCCGTGCCTTCGGGTTCGGCATCGCGGCCGATCATCGCCGCCACCAGTTCCGGGGCCAAGCCGGCCATGCCGCGGCCCGCATCCAGCGGCGCGAAACGGCTCTGCAGGAACTGTCGCTGCCAGTCGCCGCCAGGCTTGCCGAAGGCCGGCGAGGTGCCGGAAAGGATCAGGCCGTGCAGCTTGTCGGAAAACTGCGCCATGGCCTCCTGCGCCACCATGCCGCCCATGCTGTGGCCGAGGATCACGTTGCGATGCGCGCCGGTGCCGTCGACCAGCGCTTCAAGCGCACCCGCCAATCCGGCCATGTCGTAGGGGTCGATGGTGTCCGAGGCGCCGTAACCCGGCATGTCCCAGGCCACGACGCGATAGCCGGCGGCCACCAGCGCCGCGATCGTAGTGGGCCAGGCCTCCTTGCCGCCACCCACGCCGTGCAGCAGGAACACCGCGGTCGAGCCGCGCCCCTCATCGATGCTGGCGATGCCGCCCATCGCCCTAGGCCAGGTCGCCCTGCAGGACGCCGCTGTCGACAACCAGTTCGCCGTCGAGCATGACGGTGCAGTTGCGCAGCGGCAGATCGAAGTGCCCGAGAGTGTGCCGTCCGGCCGCTTCGTTGGCACCGGTGGAGTACAGGAAATTGCCCCCGAAGGCGCGCAATTCGGTGCCGTTGAAGTCGCGCTTGTCGTAGAAGGCCAGGGAATCCCAGCGCGCCGCCGGGTTCATGCCCCAGCCGACGTGGGACACCGCATAGGCTTCCTGGTCGCCCCAGGCGGCGAAATAGCCGCGCATCAGATCGGCATCCAGATGATCGCCCGCGATGTCGGTGACATAGTCGTTCTCGACGGTCAGCACCACCGGCTTTTCGAGGTAGCGCTTGAAGGTGAGGTTGACATCACCCTCGTTCATGACGAGCGTGCCATTGACGCTGCCGGCGGCCGGAAAGGCCAGGCACAGGCCGCCGGGCCAGTGCGAAATGGTGCCGGGCCGGGCCGTAAAGCCCCAGCCGCCCCCCACCCGGGCGTTTTCGAGACTGATGTGCAGGTCGGTGCCGGCGACCGAGGTCACCTGCATGGACTTGGCGGCGCGCAGGCGCTTGATGCCGGCCTTGACCCGGGGCTCGAGCGCGGGATCGGGACGGCAGCGCTCCAGCACCTCCGGATGCTCGTTGGAGACCATCAGCACGCGCGCGCTGCCGCCGAGAATCTCCGGCAGTTCCGGCGCGTGCAGCAGGCCTTCAACGGTGAGGTCGGCCACGAAGGTGCAGCCGGCCAGGGCCTGCACCACCGGACCCAGGCGCGCGATGGCGTCCGAGGCCCCGGTGGAGCGCACCGGCACCGGCGCCGAGAGCTTCGGCGAGGTGAGCACGATGCGGAACACGCTCGCCCCCAGACGGGCAAGGGCCAGGGCGGCGAGTTCGACGTTGACCGGGCGTGACTGGGTTTCCGACAGCACTGCCGCCACATCGCCGGCCTTGACGCCGCACAGTGCGAAGGTGTCGGCGAAGCAGTCGATCCACTTGGCTTCTATGCGTTCCTGCAGCATGCGCGGCTCCCCTGAAAGGCCCGGGACGCAGGGACGACGGCCTTGCGCCCTTGACAACGATGGCGCATGATATATGAACTTTCATGCAATGCAAGTCCATGCCGAACCGGCCGCCGCAACCGCGCTTCATCGACGACTACCTGTCCTACCTGCTGGCGCGCGCCAGCCATGCGGTATACAAGGAATTCGAGCGCACGGTCAACGCGGCCGGGTTTTCGTCGCTGCAGTGGCGGGTGCTGGCCACGCTGGCGGACACCGACGGCATGGCCGTCGGCGACCTGGCGCGTGAAGTGCTGGCCAAGCAACCCACGCTGACCAAGCTGGTGCAGCGCATGGCGGAGGCAGGCTGGGTGCAACGGATTGGCGATGCGCGTGACGCGCGCCTGACGCTGGTTCAGGCCACCCCGAAAGGCCGGCGCGAGGTTGCCCGCCTGATGACCGCCGCCAAAGCCCACGAAGCCGAGGTACTGGCCGGTTTCGGCGCAGGCGAGGTGGCCACCCTCAAGGCCCTGCTGCGCGGCATGATCGACCGCTCGGAACGTCCGCCGCGCTCAGGCTGAGAACGTGGCGGACGGCGCCTCAGGCGGGCACCACCTTCGGCACACCGCGCAGCAGCGCGTCCTTGCGCCGCGCCTCCTCCCTGGCCCGCGTCGCCAGCGTGTGTGCCTGCTGCGCGCCCGACAGGTATTGCTTCGGCCAGCCGACGTCGCGGAAATCGTATTCCGCCGCCGCATGGAGGGTGAAGTAGGGGTCGGCCAGGTGCGGCCGGCCCAGTGCCACCAGGTCGGCACGGCCCGAAACCAGCAGCGTGTTGACCTGATCGGCCGTGGTGATGGCCCCGACGGCCATGGTGGCGATGCCGGCGTCGTAGCGCACCTGCTCGGAGAACTGCGCCTGGTACATGCGACCATAAATAGGCTTTGAGGCGGGGTCGGTTTGACCGGTGGACACATCGATCAGGTCGCAGCCGCGGGCCTTGAAGGCGCGGGCGACCTCCACTGCGTCGCTGCCGGTGGTGCCGCCGGGAATCCAGTCGGTGGCGGAGATGCGCACGCTCATGGGTTTTTCGGCCGGCCACACCGCGCGCACCGCGTCCCAAACCTCGAGCGGCCAGCGCACCCGGTTGGCAAGCGGCCCGCCGTACTCGTCCGTACGCCTGTTGGTCACCGGCGAAATGAAGCTCGCCAGCAGGTAGCCGTGCGCCATGTGCAGTTCAAGCATGTCGAAGCCGCAGGCGATCGCCCGCTGCGCGCTGGCGACGAACTCGTCGCGCACCCGGTCCATGTCGGCCCGCGTCATCTCGCGCGGCACCTGGTTCGCGGCGGCATAGGGCAGTGCGGAGGGCGCCAGGAGCGGCCAGTTGCCGCCGCGCAGCGGATGGTCCATCTGCTCCCAGCCGACCTGGGTCGACCCCTTGCGCCCGGCGTGGCCGAGTTGCAGGCAGATCTTCGCTTCGCTGCTGGCGTGCACGAAGTCGACCACGCGCTTCCAGCCGGCCTGCTGCTCGTCGTTGTACAGGCCCGGGCATCCCGGGGTGATGCGCGCTTCCGGTGAGGGGCAGGTCATCTCCACGAACACCAGGCCGGCGCCGCCCACCGCGCGCGCGCCATAGTGCACCATGTGCCAGTCGCCCGGCACGCCATCCTTCGCCATGTATTGCGCCATGGGCGAGACCACCACCCGGTTGCGCAGGGTCATGCCGCGCAGATGGAAAGGCGCGAACATGGGCGGCGCCCTGAAACCGGCCGGCAGCGCGGCGCCCTCCGCCCTGGCGACCTCGCGGTTCCACCAGTCCTCGAGCTCGGCCACGCTGGCGGCATCGCGCATGCGCATGTTCTCGAAGGTGATGGCCTTGGAGCGGCTCATCAGGCTGAAGTTGAACTGCACCGGATCCATGTTCCAGAAGCGCCGCACGTTCTCGAACCACACCAGCGAGACGTTGGCGGCGTGCTGGATGCGGTCCGCCTCCTCATGGCGCGTACGGTCATAGTCGCGCAAGGCGGCGCGCTGGTCGTCCGGATGGCGCAGGATGGAGGCGTGCAGGCCGATCGCGTCCTCGAGCGCCAGCTTGGTGCCCGAGCCGATCGACCAGTGCGCGGTGTGCGCTGCGTCGCCCAGCAGGACCACGTTTTCATGGCTCCATTTTTCGCACCGGATGGCGGGAAAATTGCGCCAGAAAGATCGGTTGGTCAGGAGTTTGTGGCCGCCCAGGAGATCGGCGAACACTTCCTGGCACAGCGCCGCGGTGCGCTCCTCCTCCTGGATGCCAAGGCCGGAGCGCGCGAAGGTCTCGTCGGTGGTCTCCAGCACCAGGGTGCAGCGCGGCGCGGCGCCGGGGCGGGTGTACATGTAGGCGTGCAGGTTCCAGATGCCGTGCTCGTTCTCGGCGAACGCATAGGTGAAACCGGGCAGGGTCATGTCGGCGCCCAGCCAGCAGAACTTGTTGCTGCGTAGGTCGACCCGGGGCGCGAAATGCGCCTTCCACGTCTCGCGCACGGCGCTGTTGATGCCGTCGGCGCCGATCACAAGGTCGGCCTCGCGCGCCACCTCGTCGATTGGCCGGCCCTCGCTCTGGTAACGCACCTCGATATCGAGTTCGGCGGCCCGCTTCTGCAGGATGCCGAGAAGCGCCAGGCGCCCGAGGCCGGAAAAGCCATGGCCGCCGGAGCGCAGGACATTGCCCTTGTAATGGACATGGATGTCGTCCCAGTAGGCAAAGTTGGCCGCGATGTCACGATAGGACGGTTCGTCGCAGCCGCGCAGGTTGCCGAGCGTTTCGTCCGACAGCACGATGCCGAAGCCGAAGGTGTCATCCGCCCGGTTGCGCTCGGTGACCCGGATGCGCGCGTCCGGGAACGACTTCTTGATCAGGATCGCGCTGTACAGGCCGGCCGGGCCGCCGCCCAGGACTTCGATCTTCATTTCGGGGTTTGCCTTTTTCTCAGTTGTGGGCGAGAAACCGGCGCACCAGTTCGCCCTTGATGATCTTGCGGGTGGGCGTGAGCGGCATCGCCGCCACGATTTCGAGGCGCTCCGGCCACCTGACCTTGCCGACGCCTTCAGCAGCCAGAAAGTTCCGCATATCCTCGAACGTGAATGACTGTCCCGGCCTTGTGACCACGAAGCAGCAGGCCTTCTCGCCCAGCACCGGGTCGGGGATGGGCGCGACCGCAACCTCGGCCACCGCCGCATGGCGGAGCAGCAGCGTCTCCACGTCGAGCGGATTGAACTTCACGCCGCCGCGATTGATGATCTCCTTGACGCGGCCGGTCAGCCTGACGTTGCCGCCGGCATCGATGACAGCCAGGTCGCCGGTGCGGAACCAGCCGTCTTCGGCGAAGGCGTCGCCTGTCGCCTGGGGATTGTCCAGATAACCCGCGAAGAGCGACGGGCCGCGCATCTGCAACTCGCCCTCGCTGCCCGCCGGAAGCGCGACGCCGTGCGCATCGACCACACGCAATTCGGTGCCGGGCGAGGCGCGGCCGGTGGTCTCCAAGCGCACCGGCTCGGGGTCATCCGGCCGGGTGAACGCCCCCGCCTGCAGTTCGGTCATGCCCCACAACTGCATGACCTTGCCGCCGGCGAGACGCGGCTCGAGCGCACGGCCGAGCGCAGGCGGCACCGCGCTGCCGGAGATCTGCACGAACTTCAGGCACGTCATGTCGAGCCCGTCGAACAGCCCGCCGTTGAGGCAGGCGGCGATGTGCGCGGGCGCGGTGAACGCCGCTGTCGGGCGCAGCATGCGGATGGCTTCCGCCAGTGCGGGCGGCGAGAATGCCGGCAACAGCGCGATGGTCGCACCCACGGCCAGCGCCATGTTTACCGTGAAAAGGCCATACAGGTGGGTGAAGGGTGCCGCCGACAGGATCACATCGTCCGGCCCCAGCGCAAGCTCGGTCGCCGACAGGCGCGCGTTGGCGAGAAAGTCCTGGTAGGCATGCGGCACGCCCTTGGGGGACGAGGTAGTGCCCGAGGTGTAGAGCAGGAGGAACGGATCGGCGCCACCCAGCCTGGGCGGATCGACAGGTTCATCTGCGGTCGCCAAGGCGCGCCAGGAATGGGCGCCCTCGGGCACCGTATCGCCTGCGACGATGATTTCCCGCAGGGCCGGCAGGCGGCCTCGCAATTCCAGGAAAGTGGCCGCCGCAGGATAGTCCCTGGCCGCATCGAGGCACACCACGGCGACCGCGCCGCTGTGGCGCAGCAACACCTCCAGATCTGCCACGCGATAAGGCATGTGCAGGGTCTGCATCACCGCCCCGAGTGAGGCGATGGCGAGGTAGGCCAGCACGAATTGCGGCGTGTTGGGCAGTTGCACGGCGACCACCTCGCCGCGCCGGATGCCGATGGACGACAGTCCATGCGCGAGGGCCCGGGTCTCGGCATGCAGGCGCCGGTAGGACCATAGCGCATCGCCCAGGCGCAGCGCCGGGTGGGCAGGTCGCAGGCGCGCGTTGCGCTCCAGCCAGTCGGCGAGCGTTTCGTCGTTCCAGTAACCGCTCTCCCGGTAGGCTGCGCCGCGGATCGGGTCGAAGTCGATGGCAAGGCGCGCCATGATCCTGTTGCGGCAGGTCTCAGCCGTGCACAGCGCGGGCCGGCTCGGCGCGCGCATAGCCCTGGAAAAGATCGAGCATGCGCTCGAACCAGGCGCCGATCGTGTCATCGGCTTCGAGCACCGGCTCGGCGTGGACGATGCGCGCCCACTGCAGGGGGCTCATCATGACGTAGTCGGCATAGGCCGGCGCGGCGCCGCCGAGGAACGCCTGGCGGCGCAGGGTGGCGCGCAGCGGGTCGAGTGCACGCCTAAACGCCTTGACCGAAGCCTCCCGGCCGGCGTGCATCTCTTCGAGCGTCCTGCCGAAGGCCTTCTCGAAGACCGCACGCAGGTAGACCGCGTCGCCGGCATCGAGCATGCGCGCCACCGACAAGGCGCACGCCGGCGCCAGGGCCGGCATCAACTGGCGGTCGGCAACCGCGTTGACGAACCGGCTCAAGGCCAGCCCCGACGGTCCGCCGAACAGGCTGGGCGCATCCGGATAGGCGGTTTCAAGATGTTCGGCGATGTTCCAGGAGTCGCTGATCACGTGCGCGCCGTCGCGGATGATGGGCACCTTGCCCTGGCCCGAAAAGGCGATCGCGGCCTTATCGGCAACGCGCACCGGATGCGTCTCGAATGCCAGGCCCTTGTGCATGAGCGCCATGCGCGTGCGCCAGGAAAAGGCGCTGTAGCGTGCACCGCCGGCGGCCCCGAGTTCATAGAGGATGATCATGTCCTTCTCTCCGGGTTGTCCGATAATTACTTTAGGTCTAAACTATTCAGATGTCAATCATAATGCGCAAGTCCCCTGTGACAGGAACGATACGAACATGAAAATCCTGCAACCGCCCGGATGGGCCACGCCGCGTGGCTACGCCAACGGCATTGCAGCGCGCGGCACCCTGGTGATGATCGGCGGCCAGGTCGGCTGGGACCCGGTCAGGAGCGGTGCCGGCGGCAAGGGCGTGTGGCCGGCGCTGGACTTCGCCGGACAGACGCGCCAGGCCCTGCAGAACATCGTCGCCATCCTGGCCGAAGCCGGCGGCAAGCCCGAGCACCTGGTGCGCCTGACATGGTACGTGCTCGACCGCGACGAATATGTGGCGGCCTGGCCTGCGGTCGGCGCGGCCTACAAGGACATCATCGGACGCCACTTCCCGGCCATGTCGGCCTTCGGCGTGACCGCCCTGGTGGAGCCGGAGGCGCGGGTGGAAATCGAAGCCACCGCCGTCATCCCCGATTGACAAGCCGAGAATCCGCCATGCGCGCCCTCCCCTCGCTTCGCATCCTGGTCGGCATCGCCGCCGCCGCGCTCGCCACCTCGGCACCGCCGGCCGCATCCCAGGCCTACCCGAGCAAGCCCGTCCGCATCGTCGTGCCCTACCCGGCCGGCGGCGGCATCGACATCATGTCGCGCCAGATCGCCCAGCGGCTGGCGCAAAAGTTCAACCAGTCGGTGGTGGTGGAAAACAAGCCGGGCGCGGGCACGCTGCTCGCCGCCGAATCCGTGGCGCGCGCGGCGCCGGACGGGCACACCCTGCTGGTGACCACCGATGCCACCATGACCATCAACCCGCATCTGTACAGCAAGCTTCCCTACGAACCGGTGAAGGATTTCGTGCCGGTCACGCAATTGGTGCTGCTGAACCAGTTGCTGGTGGCCAACGCCAACCTTCCCGTGGGCAACCTCAAGGAACTGCTGGCCTATGCCAAGGCCAACCCGGGCAGGCTCAACTACGCCTCCTATGGGGTGGGCAGCCAACCGCACCTGGCGATGGAGATCCTCAAGGCCCAGGCCGGGGTGGACATCGTGCATGTGCCCTACAAGGGCATTCCGCAGGCGGTGCCGGCAGCGATCGCGGGCGAGGTCCAGCTCACCTTCTCCGGCGCCGCCTCGACCCAGGCGCATATCAAGGCCGGCAAGCTCAAGGCCATCGCCATCGGCGGCCTCCGGCGTCTCTCGATCATGCCGGAGGTGCCGACATTCGCCGAATCCGGCTTTCCCGACGTGCCGGCCAATGCCTGGTTCGGGCTGTTCGCACCGGCCGGCACGCCGCGCGAGATCGTGATTGCGCTGCACGGCGAGGTCACCCGCCTGCTCAGGGAACCCGAATACATGCAGAGGGAAATCGTCGCCAAAGGATACGAGTTGGTCGCCGGGACGCCCGAGGAATTCGCCAGCTTCCTGACCGCCGACAGCGCACGCAACGCCCGGGCCGTGAAAATCTCAGGCGCCCGCGCCGACTGATCGCGTTTAGCGGACCACGCAAAGCGCGCGAATATAATCCCCCGCTCACTTAACGCCGATATCTCGAGAGGCGCACATGCTCTCCACGCAACAATCCAAAGCCCAATTCACCTGGGACGATCCGCTGCACCTGAACGAGCAGTTGACTGAAGACGAGCGCATGGTGCGCGAAGCGGCCTACGACTATTGCCAATCCAAGCTGCAGCCGCGCGTCCTCGAGGCGTTTCGCCACGAAAAGGGTGATGCCTCGATCTTCCGCGAAATGGGCGAGATCGGCCTGCTCGGCCCGACCATTCCCACCGAGTACGGCGGCCCCGGGCTCAACTACGTGTGCTACGGCCTGATCGCGCGCGAAGTCGAGCGGGTGGATTCCGGCTATCGTTCCATGATGAGCGTGCAGTCCTCGCTGGTGATGCTGCCGATCTACGAATTCGGCTCGGAAGCGCAGCGCCGCAAATACCTGCCCAAGCTTGCCACCGGCGAGTGGATCGGCTGCTTCGGTCTGACCGAGCCGAACCACGGTTCCGACCCGGCCTCCATGATCACCCGCGCCAAGACCGTGCCGGGCGGTTTTTCGGTGACCGGCGCGAAGATGTGGATCTCCAATTCGCCGTTCGCCGACGTGTTCGTGGTGTGGGCCAAGAACGACGAAGGCCGCATCCGCGGCTACATCCTCGAAAAGGGCATGCAGGGCCTGTCGGCACCCAAGATCGAAGGCAAGTTCGGCCTGCGCGCCTCGATCACCGGCGAGATCGTCATGGACGAGGTGTTCGTGCCGGCTGAAAACGAGTTGCCCAATGTGGAAGGCCTCAAGGGCCCGTTCACCTGCCTCAACTCGGCACGCTACGGCATTGCCTGGGGTGCGCTGGGCGCGGCCGAGGACTGCTGGCATCGCGCGCGCCAGTACGTGCTCGACCGCAAGCAGTTCGGCCGCCCGCTGGCCGCCAACCAGCTGATCCAGAAGAAGCTCGCCGACATGCAGACCGAGATCACCCTCGGCCTGCAGGGCTGCCTGCGCCTGGGCCGCATGAAGGACGAGGGCACCGCCGCGGTGGAAATCACCTCCATCATGAAGCGCAATTCCTGCGGCAAGTCGCTCGACATCGCGCGCATGGCGCGCGACATGCTGGGCGGCAACGGCATCTCCGACGAGTACGGCATCATCCGCCACATGGTCAACCTGGAAGTCGTCAATACCTACGAAGGCACGCACGACATCCATGCGCTGATCCTGGGCCGCGCGCAAACCGGCATACAGGCTTTCCAGTAGTCCCCGGCATGCCGGCCGGCGCAGCGATGCATCCCGGCCGGCCCGCGATGAGCGCGGCCATCGGTCTGCTGCGCGGCGTCCTGTCGGTCTGGCTGGTACTCCTGAGTCTGCCGGTTTCGGCCGCCCCGTCGCTCGCCGTCGGCTCGAAGCGCTTCACCGAGTCGTACATCCTGGCCGAAATCGTCGCCCGCGCCGCAGCGCCGCACGCGACGGTCGTCCACCGCCAGGGCCTGGGGAACACCGCCATCGTGTTCGAGGCGCTCAAGACCGGCGCCATCGATCTCTATCCGGAATACACCGGCACTCTGGCGCGCGAGGTTCTTAAGCTGCCATCCGCAGCCGGTCTGGCCGAGATGCGCGCCGCACTCGCGCCACTGGGGCTGGGCGTAGCCGTCCCGCTGGGTTTCCACAACGGCTATGCGCTGGCCATGCGCAGCGACGAAGCCCGGCGGCGCAATCTGGCCTCGCTCTCCGGGCTCAAGGCGCATCCCGACCTGCGGCTTGCCTTGTCCCACGAGTTTCTCGGGCGCGCCGATGGCTGGGCAGGGCTCGCCAACCGCTATGCGCTCCCGCAACGGCCGACCGGTATCGATCACGGCCTGGCCTACGAGGCGCTGGCGAAGCGTTCCATCGATGTCACCGATATCTACACCACCGACGCCAAGCTCGCCCGCTACGGATTTACCGTTCTGCAGGACGACCAGGACTACTTCCCGCGCTACGACGCCGTGCTGGTCTACCGGCTAGATGCGGCCGAGCGTGCGAGTGCCGCCTGGCAAGCCATCCGGAAACTCGAAGGCCGCATCGGCGAGCCGGCGATGATCGCCATGAACGCAGCGGCCGAAATCGACGGCAAGGCCTTCGCCGCGGTGGCCGCCGAGTTCCTCGCCGGCAGCACGGGCGGCGGCGGGCGCGCCACATTCCGCGACAAGTTGTTCGGCAACGATTTCTGGCGATTGCTGCGCCAGCATGCTGCGCTGGTCTGCCTGGCGGTCGCCATCGCCGTGGCCTTCGGCATGCCGCTCGGCATCCTCGCCGCCGCCCGGCCGGCGCTCAGGCAGCCGGTGCTGGCCTCGACCGGCCTGCTGCAGACCGTCCCCTCCCTGGCGCTGCTGGCCATGCTGATCCCGCTCGTCGGCGGTATCGGCACCCTACCCGCGCTGGTGGCCCTGGTGCTCTATGCGCTGCTGCCGATCGTGCAGAACACCTGCACCGGCTTGGCCGGCGTGCCGCCGGGCCTGAGGCAGGCGGCCCTTTCGCTTGGACTGCGGCCGCGCCAGCGCCTGGTGCTGATCGAACTGCCGCTGGCCATGCCGGTGATCCTGGCGGGGGTGAAGACGGCCGCCGTCACCACTGTCGGCACGGCCACCATCGCCGCGTTCATCGGCGCGGGCGGCTTCGGGGAGCGCATCGCCACCGGGCTCGCGCTCAATGACCATGCCACCCTGCTGGCCGGCGCGCTCCCCGCGGCGGCGCTGGCGCTGGCCACGCAGGCCCTGTTCGCACTCGCGGAACGGCGCATTGCCCGCCGCGCCGGCTGAGCGGCGCCGCCTACAGCAGGACGCCGCCCCACAGCACCCGGTTTAGGCCGAGCACCTGCGGGCTGTGCGGATCTTGCGCGGTTTCGCGCCGCGCATGATGCCGGCGATGCACCGCCACCGATTCGCGGGAGCGCATACCGGTGGTCAGCCAAAGCCAGAGGCGGAAGCAATGGCTCAGCGCCAGGTGCAAGGTCAGCGCATGGTGGGTCTGGCAGCGGTGCAGATAGAGCGTCACGCTGACGATGGTGAGATGCGTGAGCGGCAATGCCGCGACGACCAGGGCCCAGGCCGGCCAGTCAACGTACCCGGAAAACAGTTGCGGCAGCATGCCGCGCCCTACCTTGCGCCCAGGGCGACGGGAAAATTGAGGCTTGCCTTGCTGTAGGCCGCCGGCGCGTAGACCAGGGCGACCCGCACTTCCTTGAGGACGCCGGGCTTGAGCGCCGCCACCGGGAATTCCACATCCAGCACCTGCGTCATGTCCTGCCCCGGATCGAGGCGATTCTTGGCACCATAGGACGCATCCATTTTCACGACCGGCTCGCCGCGACCGTCCTCCATGGCCAGCGGCTTGCCTTGCGCATCGATGAACATGATCTTCGCCTCGAGCATGCTCACCGACTGATCGGACGAGGTGTTCCTGATGAGCAGACGGCCGGAGAGCTTGGCCGGCGCAGAAACCCTGCCAGACACCTCCTCGACGCGCTCGGTCACCTTCATGCTCGTGATTTCTCCGCTGACGATGCCCGCGGCGACCTTGGCCGAATCAGGCGCCAGCGCATAGACCTTGTCGTTGACCACGACGACAGGCGCCGCGGGCTGCTGCGAGCATGCGCCCGACAGGGCGGCCACGGCGAACACCGCGCAGAGGCCGATGCCGCGCCTGCGGACTTGGCGGATGAGGAAGGAATTCGTGTTCATGGCGGCTTTCCTGAAATCGAAGCAGGATGGCCTCCATTTGGCGACGTGTCTGTGCGCCTCCACACATAGGCCACAGCGCGCTGCTTTGGGCGCATACTCGCGCCTCACATCCAGGAGAAGAAGCCGCCGGCCGGGCTCAGCACATCCATGCCCGGCTATCGGACCAAGCAGGAACACATTGCCATCGCGGGCGCGGCGAGTCTGCTGGTGCGTTCGCTTCTGGATCGCGATCAGTTTTCCGATCCCCTCGGAGAAGCTGCGCGCCTGGGAATCTCCTCGGCAGCCTGGCCGATGTTCGGCCTGCCATGGCCCTCCGGCGCGCAACTCGCGGCCCGCATGATGCGGCGCCCGGTCACAACCGGCGAACGCATTCTCGAGATCGGCTGCGGGCTGGCCCTGGCGAGTCTGATCTGCCGGCGCCGCGGCGCGGACATCACCGCCAGCGATTGTCATCCCCTTGCCGAATCGTTTCTGGTCGAAAATGCACGACTGAACCGGCTGCAGCCGCCGCCTTACCTCCATGGGCACTGGGGAGCGCCGCCGACGGCTGCTTGCGACCGCCGGCGCGCGGCGGTGGCGGGACGATTCGATGTCGTCATCGGCAGCGACCTGCTCTACGAGCGCGACGAAGCAGGCACGCTGGCCGCGTTCATCGCCCGGCACACCCGCGCGGATGCGACGGTCTGGATCGTCGACCCGGACCGCGGCAACCGCCCTGCGTTCAGTCGCCACATGGCCGCCGCCGGCTTCTCACGGCAGGAGGAGCGCCTGGACGCCCCGGCGACAGCGCAGGCAGCCGCCTACAAGGGGCGGCTGATGCTGTTTAGCCGCGGCGGCGGAAGCGGCGCCGGGACGCGCGCGCAACATGCGCCCGCCGCCCCCGGCGTGTGGCCGATTTGAACGACAATCCGCGCTTTCGAGGGAGGCAGGCCGATCATGGCGAAGGTGCGCACCGAAGTTGCAGGAAATGTATGGAAGGTCGAGGTGGTTGTCGGCCAGATGGTCGCCGCCGGAGACGTGCTGGTGATCATCGAATCCATGAAGATGGAAATCCCGGTCGAGGCGCCCGCCAGCGGCATCGTCGCGGCCATCGGCGTAGCCGTGGGCGACCCGGTCGCCGAAGGCGCCTTCATCGCGGAGGTCGGCTAAGCCCCGGCACGGCGGCCAAACGCGGCCGCGGTTGACTTGAGCGCATCGACCAGCAGTCGCCCTGCGGGGCTTAGCGACCCGCGCCTGCGGCGCGTGATGCCGACGCTGCGCACCCATTCCGCCCCGCCGACCTTGAGCGAGAGCAGCTGACCGGCCCTTTCCTCCCACCAGATCAGCTCGCGCGGGATGAATGTGAGCACGTCGCTTTGCATCACCACCGACTTCATGAGCACGGTGGAAGTGGTTTCGACGACCGCCGAAGGCGGGTCGAGTTCACGGGCCCGGAACATGTCGTCGAAGGCCAGGCGCTCCAGTTCGCGCCGGCGCGGCAGAATCCAGCGCGCCTGCAGCAGGTCGGCCGGCGCGATGCTCCTGCGCCGCGCCAGCGGGTGGCCGGTGCGCGCGACCACCACCCCGGTTTCCGCAAACAGCGGGTCATGGATGAGGTCGGCGCTAGTCGCACGCGCCGGCACCGACGAGAGGGCGAAATCGATCTCGCCGTTGGTGACCCACGGCATCAAGGACTCGTTGAGCCCGTAGAGCACCGTGACCCTGAGGTCCGGATGGCTCTTCATCAACGAAAGCAGGGCCTGCGGCAACAGGCGGTTGGCCTCGGTGGGCCCGCAGCCCACCATCACATGGCCGTGCGTGGCGCCCTTCAGGGCCTCGATCTCGGCCTCGGCATTGCGCAGTTCGGCCTCGACGGTGCTGCCGTGCGCCACCAACGCCTCGCCATAGGGCGTGGGTTTCACGCCATAGCGGCCGCGCTCGAGCAGGCGCACGCCGAGCGACTTCTCCAGCGCCTTGAGGCTCTTGGAAAGCGCCGGCTGGGAGATTTCCAGTTCCGCCGCCGCGTCGGTGAGGCTGCCGTGGCGCACGGCGGCGAGGAAAAGCTGCAAGCGACGGTAATCCATAACCGATGGTAATGCAAAAAGCATGGCTGGTTGTTGCACGCTTGACTCAAGCGTTGTTATCTTGCTGGCTCGCCTTAACGTACGCGTCCCAATGAGGAGTTCCATGCCTTCCATCGATATCGCCAAGCTGGTTGAACCCGACCGCGTCCACCGACTGGCCTACACCAGCCAGGAGATTTTCGACATCGAGGTCGAGAACATTTTCGAAAAGATCTGGGTGTATTGCGGCCATGAATCCCAGGTGAAGAATCCCGGCGACTATCACACCCTTCAGATCGGCCGCCAGCCGATGGTGATGGTGCGCGGCAAGGACCGACAAGTCCGCGTGCTCTACAACCGCTGCCCGCATCGCGGCGTGGAGCTGTGCGGCAACCAGCGCGGCAATACCGGCAGCAATTTCGTCTGCTCGTACCATGCATGGAGCTTCCATCTGGACGGCAAGCTCGAAGCCATTCCGCTGATGAAGGGCTATGACGGTACCCGCCTGACGCGCGACAACCCGGACTGCGACATGAAGTCGGCCGCACGGGTCGATTCGTATCGCGGCTTCGTGTTCGCCAGCCTGTCGAACGAGGGGCCGACACTGTCCGAGTTCCTCGGCGAGGCCAGAATCGCCTTTGATGACATGTGCGACCGTTCGCCGGCGGGCGAAGTCGAAGTGGTGCCGGTATGCCACCGCGTGATCCAGCACTCGAACTGGAAGTTCTTCATGGAAAACCAGCTCGACGCGCTGCATCCTTCGGTGACGCACCAGTCCACCGGCGTGGCCGCCGGGGTGATCGAGAAGGAAATCGCCGCCAAGACCGGCCATGCGCCACTTCACTACCACTACCTGTCGGCCTTCGCGACGCCGTTCGACAAGTGGGACACCGTGCAGACCATCAATTTCCCGCGCGGTCACGGCATCCTCAAGGCCTACATGGGCCTGCGCCCGCAGGACCCCGATACCAAGGCCTATGAAAGGCTGATGGAAAAGGCCTATGGCAAGGAGAAGATGGAGGAATACCTTTCGCGCTCCATCCACCATGTGCTGGTCTACCCCTACCTCTCGGTGCAGTCGCCGCTGCAGCAGCTGCGCTGCCTGCGACCGCTCGGTCCCAACAAGACGCTCTCGGAGATCTGGCACTTCCGCCTGAAGGGGGCGCCGGAGGCGATCTACCGCCGCTCACTGTGGTATTTCAACCTGGTCAATTCGCCGGCCACCATGATCAACGCCGACGACCTCGAGAACTGGACCAAGGGCCAGTGGGGCCTGGAATCCAAGGGCGGCGACTGGGTCAGCTTCCATCGTGACTACGGCCGCGACACCATCGAGAACGGTGTCACCTATTCCAACAAGGGCACCTCCGAGGCGGTGATGCGCAGCCAGTTCCAGGCTTGGACCAAGTACATGCAAGGGAGCCTGTGATGGCGACGAAGAAAAAGGTGGCAGTAACGAAGCCGGCGGCGAAAAAGGCAAGCACAAAAAAAACGGTGCCCACCAAGGCTGCGGCAACGCCCAGGGCGGCCGCGAAACGGGTTGAACGCGCGCTCCTGGGGGGCGTGACGCTGCTGGCTTCAGAGACGCAGGGACGCACCGGCGCACAGGCCATCGCCCCCGATCATTCCCCCCGCGCCAAGCCGGCAGCGGTGCGTGCGCCGCGCTCGGTCTCGGCCCCCGCGAAGTCGGCCGCCGGCCTCAAGGAGCGCGTCGAGCAATTCCTGTTCCGCCAGTCCGAGCTGCTCGACAACAAGCACTGGCAGGATTACATCGATCTCTTCACCGAAGATGGCGTGTACTGGATGCCGGCCTTGCCGGAACAGACCGAATGGGAAGGCACGGCCTCGATCTTCGCCGAGGACAAGATGCTCATGCAGGTGCGCATGGGCCGCGTCACCCACCCCAACGCCTGGTCGCAGGCGCCGATGTGGGCGACCAACCATCTGGTCGGCAACATCGTCATCGAAAAGGAAACCGCGAAAGAGGTGGTGGTGCGCTCGCGTTTCCACATGATGGAACTGCGGCGCGACAGCGTGCGCCACTTCGGCGGCACCTATCGCCACACGCTGGTGAAAAAGGGTTCAGGCTTTCGCATCAGGCTGCAACGCGTGGACCTGTTCAACGGCCAGGCCGCCTACGACTACGTGCTGCAGATCTGGGTCTGACGCGGCCGGGACCTGCGGCATTCATGGCCGCTGGCGTTCCGCGAAACATGTCAACATAGGCGCATGTCGAGCCCCGGTTCTGCCTTGCGCGCGGTGATCGCCACGGCGGCGTTCTTCATGGCCTGCGGCCTTGGCGCGGTCATCGCCCTGATGATCCGCGAGCGCGACAGGACTCAGGATACGCTCCTGCCCACGCTGTCCTACGAGGAACTCACCGGCAGCCTGTTCACCCCCCCGGCCGGCGATATCTTTCGCGCGCCGCAGGTGCGCATGCTGCAGGTCCCCGATTTTCCCGGCGCGATGGCGATCTGGGGATCCACCGGCCGGGACCGGCGCGGCCACGTCTGGTTCGGGTTTTCGGCCAGCGGCGCGGGGGGCAGCGCGCGCCTGTACGAGTTCGATCCGGTCAATGAAACCTGGCGTGACCACGGCTCCGTGGTCGACCAGTTGCGCGCCTTGGGCAGCCATCGCCCGGGCGAGGGCCAGGTCAAGATCCATTCGAGGATCGTGTCGGCGGTCGACGGGATGCTCTACTTTTCCTCTTTCGACGAGGAAGGCGAAAAGCAGGACGGCAGCGCATTGCCCAAATGGGGAGGACATTTGTGGCGCATCGATCCGGCCAGCGGGAAATGGCGGCACATCAAGGCGGTACCCGAGTCCTTGGTTGCCGTCAGCGCGGTCGGCCGCCATGTCTACGCGCTGGGCTACTGGGGGCACGTGCTTTACCAGTACGACACCCTCAACGGCGCCATCCGGCGCAAGGAGATCGGCTCGATCCCGGGCCACGCGTCGCGCAACCTGATTTCCGACGCGCGCGGCCATGTGTTCGTGCCCCGCACGCGCCTGGAAGCCAACGGCGCGGCGACCGCCGCGCTGGTGGAGCTCGATGCCGACCTGCGCGAAATCGCCGCAACGCCCCTCGATGCCTATTTCGGCCAGGGCGCAGTGGCTGACAACCACGGCATCACCGGCCTGACCTACATCCGCGACGGCCGGATCCTGTTCCTGACCGCGCGCGGGCATTTGTACGCGCTTGACGCCCCCGACCCCAAGGCGCCGCGCAATCCTGTCAAGGTGCGATCCCTGGGCTGGCTGCACCCCAAGGGCGAAGCCTACGCGGCCGCCCTGTTCTCGCTAGGCGACAGCACGAAGGTCGCGGGGATATCTACGCAGGCGAACGGCTACGAGTGGGCCGTGGCGGATATCCGCACCGGGGTCTCCGTCCCCTTCCCTCTAGACACCAAGTCACTGACCAGCGTGCTCTTGTACGGTTCGGTCACGCGCGACAACGCGGGACGCGCCTACGCGGTCGGCTGGCATGGCATTGCGCGCGGTAAGGGCCCGCTGGTACTGCAGATCACGCCATGAGCGGCGTTGCCGCGCGTTCACGTGCCGGGCGGAATTGAAGTCGCCTGACCGGGCCGCGCGGGGCCGGCCCTATTGCATTTCCTCGCGCAGGAGACCGAGATGCTCGTACATCGCGCGGTCGGTGACGACGAACAGGTCGGCGTGGCCTTCGGCCGCCGTGTGGGTTGCCCAGGTCCAGTGCGGGATGGTGAACACGTCATGCTTGTCCCAACCGAAAGTCGCACCGCCCACCGTGCTGCTGCCGGAACCGGACACCACCAGGCAGATGGCATTGGCCGTGGACCGCCGTGCGCGCGTCGCCGCCCCCCTGGCCAGGCGCATCGCATAGCAGTCCAGCGAGGGCATGACAGCGCCGCCGGTCGCCGGATTGGTATAGCGCAGGTGCCTGGCGCCGTCGTCGCCCGGCGGAATCGCTGCCAGCAGGGCACGCGTGACCGCACCGGGATAGTGATACTTGGCCGAGTGCGCGGCCGATGCGGCGCCTGTCTGGCCGGGTACGGCGAGGCCGGCGCCTTTCCACAGCCGCTCGTCGCCTTCGTCGACCTCCCAGAATGCCTCCGCGCCGCGGCTGCCGGGCTCGAAAAAGCTTGCATCCAGGTCGCATACCAGCGGCATGTTGGCGGCGTCGAACCACACGGTGCGCGCTTCGCCCTGGTTGATATGGCCATGCCAGCACATCGGCGGGGTCAGCACCAGGTCGCCCTCGTTCATCTCGCAGCGACGACCGTTGACGATGGTGAAAGCGCCTTCGGCGCGGGTGGCAAAGCGGATCGCCGAAGCCGTGTGGCGATGCGGCACGGCACGGTCGCCTGGATTGAGGATGGTGAAAGCACCGATCAGGTTGCCGGTCGTGGTGGTGGCGCCGCCGAAAGCCGGGTTGACCATGATGATGGCGCGCCGCTCCACGTCCTCGATAGGCACCTCGCGCGAAGCGCGGGCGGTGAAGGGCTCGAAATCGCGCCAGCGCCAGTGCATCGGCGCGTCCCCGGCCGCCGGCGCCATCGGGGTGATGCGCTTGTAACGGTCCCACAGCGGATGATAGTTCGACCGCTCAAGCGCCGCGATCAGGGCGGCGTCCGGGCGAATGGCGTCTGGTACTGCACTCATGGTGTATCCGGGAATGACAATGCCCTGATTGTGCGCCAGCACGGCGTCCCTGTACAGGGACGCCGGCGCGGACTTTGCCGCAACTTTGCTACAGTCTCGGTCTCGAGCGCCGGCGCAGCCGGCGCGCCTTGTTTCCAGCCAGGAGATGCCATGAAATTCCGCCTCGCCCGCCCCGTCGCCGCGCTGCTGGCTTCGGCCCTTGCGCTTTGCGCACCCGTCCAGGCCGCAGACACGCTGCGCATCGGTTTCCTTACCACCCTGTCCGGCCCGGGCGGCGCGCTCGGCGTGGATATCCGCGACGGATTCAACCTGGCGGTCAAGCATGCCGGCGGCAAGCTCGGCGGCATCAACCTCGACCTGCAGGTCGTCGACGACCAGTTGAAGCCCGATGTCGCCAAGCAGGCGGCCGACCGCTTCCTGCAGCAGCACAAGTCGCATGTCATCACCGGCGTGGTGTTCACCAACATCCTGCTGCCGATCCTGCCCTCGGTCCTGGAAACCAAGACGGTCTACATCAGCCCCAACACCGGCCCGAACGACTATGCCGGGCCGAAGTGCAACCCGTACTTCTTCGTCGCCTCGTGGCAAAGCGAGGACATCCCCAGCGCAATGGGCAAGTTCGTCTCCGAGCGCGGCATCAAGAACGTCTACCTGATCGGCGCCAACTATCCCGGCGGCCGCGAGAACCTCTCCGGCTTCAAGCGCCTGTATAAGGGCAACATCGTTGACGAGGTCTACACGCCGATGAACCAGCTCGATTTCTCGGTCGACCTCGCTACCATGCAGGCCAAGAAGCCCGAGGCGGTATTCATCTTCCTGCCGGGCGGCATGGGCATCAACTTCATCAAGCAGTTCACCGCCGCCGGCCTTGGCAAGAACATCCAGTTGCTCGTGCCGGGCTACTCGGCCGACGAAGACACCATCAAGCCGGTGGGCGAGGCGCTTCTGGGCACCATCAACACCTCGCACTGGGGCCATGATTTCGACAACCCGCAGAACCGGAAATTCGTCGCCGACTTCGAGAAGGAGTACGGCCGCCTGCCCACCATGTACGCATCGCAGGGCTATGACACGGCGATGCTGATCGATTCGGCGGTGCGCAAGGTCAAGGGCAATGTCGAAGACAAGGAAGCCTTCCGCAAAGCGCTCAAGGCCGCGGACTTCAAATCGGTGCGCGGCGCCTTCAAGTTCAACAACAACCAGTACCCGATCCAGGACTACTACCTGCGCGTGGTGCGCAAGGATGAAAAGGGCCGCATCACCAACCGCACCATGGGCAAGATCCTGACGGCGCACCAGGATTCGTTCGCCAGCCAGTGCAAGATGCAATAAGGGCCGTCGCGCCATCACAACCGCAGAGGAAAACCCATGATCAAGCCCTGGAAACTCGCCGCCGGCGCCGCGCTGGCCGCCGCCAGCCTTTCGGTGTCCGCACAGGAAATCACCCTGCGCATGGTGAGCGCGTTCGCAGAGAACGGCTACTACGTGCAGTTGCTGCAGAAATGGATCGCCAAGGTCAATGCCGAAGGCCGTGGCAACGTGCAGATCAACTTCATCGGCGGCCCGAAGGCCATCCCCACCTTCGAGGTGGGCAACGCGGTCAAGACCGGCGTGGTCGACATGGGGCTTTCCACCGGCGCGTTCTACACGAACGTGATGCCCGAGGCGGACTTCCTCAAGCTCACCCAGATCCCGATCGCCGAGCAGCGCAAGAACGGGGCATTCGCCGCCATCAACGAGGTGTGGAACAAGAAGGCCAACATGGCCTACCTGGGCCGCATGGTCGAGAACCAGCCCTTCCATGTGTACCTGACCAAGAAGGTCGACAAGCCCGACCTTACGGGCCTGAAGATCCGCATCACCCCGGTTTACCGCGACTTCTTCCAGGCCATCGGAGCCAATGTGGTCACCACCCCGCCGGGCGAGGTGTACACCGCCCTCGAGCGGGGTGTCGTCGACGGCTACGGCTGGCCGATCGGCGGCATCTTCGACCTCAACTGGCAGGAGAAGACCAAGTACCGCATCGACCCCGGCTTCTATGACGCCGAAGTGTCGATCATCATGAACCTGGACAAGTTCAAGGCCTTGAAGCCCGCCCAGCGCGCCTACCTCGAGAAGCAGATCTTGGCCCTGGAAGCGCAAAACCCCACGATATGGAAGAACTACACCGCCGAAGAAACCGCACGCCAGGAAAAGGCCGGTATCCAGGTGATCAAGTTCGACGGGGCCGGCACCAAGAAGTACATCGACGCCGCCTACGACGCCGGTTGGGCCAGCGCCTTCAAGGCCAGCCCCGATTTCGCTAAGAAGCTCAAGACCCTCACGTCCAATTGACCGCGTGCAACGATTAGACGCCGCCGTCGGCAAAATCTCCGAAAGCCTGGCGGTAATGGCCAGCCTGGTTTTGCTGGCCATGATGCTGATCATTTGCGCCGACGTTTTCACGCGCAACGTGGTGATCCCCGGCCTGAGCCGGGGCCTGGCGTGGAGCAACGAGATCTCGGAGCTGATGCTCTACGCCATCACCATGCTGGCGGCGCCCTGGCTGCTGCGCGAAGGGCGGCATATCCGCGTCGACATCCTGTTGCGGGCACTGCCCAAGAAGGCAGCGTATGCCAGCGAATGGCTCTCGGACATCATCGGCTTTGCCTGCTGCCTGTGGATGCTCTGGTATGGCGCCGCGGCCGCGCTCAACAGCCACCAGGCGGGTGCGCAGTCGATCAAGACACTGGTGATGCCGGAGTGGTGGTTCCTGGTGCCACTGCCGGTGTGTTTTGCGCTGCTCGCAGTGGAATTCATCTTCCGCATGTGGCGCCTGGCCAACAGCATCGCCGGTCCGCGTGACGACGCCGTGAGCGCGGCATGAGCTGGGCCGCCGCGGCCTGGCTGATGCTGGGCGGATCCACCGTATTGCTCTTCATCGGCCTGCCGGTCGCGTTTTCATTTTTGGTGATCAACCTGGTCGGCGCCTGGATCTGGCTGGGCGGCGAGCCGGGCCTGATGCAACTGACGCGCAACAGCGTCAATTCGGTGATGAGCTTCGCGCTCACGCCGATTCCGCTGTTCGTGCTGATGGGCGAGGTGCTGTTCCACACCGGCCTGGCGGTCAAGGTGATCGACGGCATCGAACGCCTGATCCGCCAGGTACCCGGGCGCCTGGCCGTGGTGGCCGTGGTGGCCGGCACGGTGTTCTCCGCCATTTCCGGCTCGACCATCGCCACCACCGCCATGCTGGGCAGCCTGATGGTGCCGGTGATGCTGGCGCGCGGCTACCACCCCACCATTGCCACCGGTCCGGTCATGGCCATCGGCGCGGTCGACATGCTGATTCCGCCTTCGGCGCTGACGGTGCTGCTGGGCTCGCTGTCCGGTATCTCGATTTCCAAGCTGCTGCTGGGCGGCGTGATGCCCGGCCTGATTCTCTCGCTCGCGTTTGTCGGTTACATCATCGTGAGGGTGAAACTCACGCCCGGCCTGGCCCCCAATAGCCACGTCGAGCGGCACGCCGGCCTCGAACGCTTCAAGCCCTTTCTTGTCTACGTGGTTCCGCTGGTGTCGATCTTCGGCGTGGTGGTAGGCGCCATGGCCGCCGGCTGGGGCACGCCGACCGAATCGGCCGCGCTGGGCGCTTTCGCCACGGTACTGCTCGCCATGGCCTACCGCGCGCTCACCTGGCGCATCCTGCTCGATTCGCTCAAGGGCACGGTGGCCATCTCCGCGATGATCCTCTTCATCATCGTCGGCGCCACCACCTTCGCGCAGATCCTTTCCTTCTCAGGCGCCTCCAACGGCCTGGCCGAAGCCATCACCGGCGCCGGCCTGCCGCCCTGGGCAGTGGTGGCCGGCATGATGCTGATGCTGATCTTCCTCGGCATCTTCGTCGACCAGGTCAGCATGATGATGATCACCCTGCCGATCTTCATGCCGGTCGTCACGGCGCTGAACGTCGACCTGATCTGGTTCGGCGTGCTGTTCCTCATCTGCATGCAGCTTGGTCTCCTGCTGCCGCCACATGGGTTGTTGCTCATGACCATGAAGGGCGTGGCGCCGCGCGAGGTGACCATGCTGCACATCTTCCAGGCGGTGGTGCCCTACGTGGCGATGAGCCTGATCCTGCTGGCACTGGTGTTCTTCGTGCCCAAGGTGGCGACCTGGTTGCCGGCGATGATCGGGTAGCGCAGCGGACTCGGATGGCCCGGCGCGAATCCGGGAAGCAACGTAACGTCGGTTGGGCGTTCTACCAGACGTACTTCGCCCGAAGCTGCTTCATCGCCACGTCGTTGGTCACCAGCGTCGCGCCTTCGATGATGGCCTGAGCCGCGAGCATGCGATCGAACGGGTCGCGATGCTCGGTGACAAATCCGCCTGCCTTGATCGCGTGCTGGCTGGTGATCGCCAAATGCGTGAAGCCATCGGCGGCGATCAGTTCGGTGAACTGGCTGACGGCCGCTTCCACGCCCGGCAGCTTGCCGATGCGATGCTTGGTGGCGATTTCCCAAGCGCTGGCGGCGCTGACCAGGACCGTGTTGGCCTCATCGGCAATGGCTGACGCGGCGCGTTTGGACAGACGCCTGTCATCCTGCCACCACCACAGCAGGGTATGGGTATCGAGGAGCAGGCGCATCAGCCGCCCCTCCCCTCCCAGGCTTTGAGTTCCTCGTCCGGTAAAGCCTCGAAGAACGCGGAATCGTCGATGCCCTTCAGACGGCCGCGTAAGCGCTGCGGCGCCGCCGCCTCGAGCGGCACCATGCGCGCATAGGGCTTGCCCGCCTTGGCGAGAATGATTTCCTGGCCGGCATGCGCTTGTTCAAGCAATTTTGAAAAATGCGTTTTGGCATCGTGGACGTTCACAAGCATGTTTTTTTCCATATTCAACGTGATGGGTTCGATTGTAACTTAGTCCATGGACTTAGTCCGTATTATTGGCAAACTTCCCTCCCGTCCAACCCTGCCAGCCGCGATGCAGCGGCGACATTCCACGCGGTGGCGCCCTACGTGGCGATGAGCCTGATCCTGCTGGCGCCGTGTTCTTCGTGCCGAATGTGGCGATGTGGTTGCCGGCGTTGATCGGGTAGGTCACCGCCCACTCATTTGAAACTCGAAATGGAAATTGTGTCCGGACGACTTGCACGACTTGTTTGCTTAGCCTGAAGTGGCCATTCAGCGGCAGCTTTCGGCCATAAGCGGGCATGACCGTGTCGCCTCCAAAGCCGACATCAAATTCTTAGCGTCCGGCTTCAGTCGCGCCGCTTTTGGCGCGTCGACAGCAAGCCGTGGTTAGACGGCACCTGAAGGTCCCGGAACGACTAAAGAGAGTCGGATATCGATTCCTGACCCGCCGCGTTTGGAAACGCCCGTACGCGCCGCGCTATCATGGGCGGTTTACGCGGCTACCCGCGCATGACGCACATGCCATGAGTCGCACCCGCCTCACCAGACACCTCCAAAGAACAACCATGACCGCCCCCCTGAAAATCATGTCTTCCATGGCCACCAAGGAGTTTCTGGCCCGCATCGGCCCGCAATACACCGGCGTGTCCGGCCAGGCGGTGGCCACCGAGATCGCCGGCGGCGTGGACATCAACAAGCGCGTGCGCGCCGGCGAGGCGGTCGACGTGGTGATGCTGGCCGCAAATGCCATCGACCAGCTCATCAGCGAGGGCCATCTTGCAGCCGGCAGCCGGGTCGATCTGGTGAAGTCCGGCATCGCGGTTGCCGTGCGTGCCGGCAGCGCGAAGCCGGATCTCGGCAGCGAAGAAGCAGTCAAGAAGGCTGTGCTGGCGGCGCCCAAGGTGAGCTACTCCACCGGCCCCTCGGGCGTTTACCTCGAAAATCTGTTCGAGCGCTGGGGCATCCTCGCCGACATCAAGCCGCGCCTGGTGCTGGCGCCGCCGGGCATCCCGGTCGGATCGCTCCTGGCCAAGGGCGAGGCGGACCTGGGTTTCCAGCAACTGTCGGAGCTCAAGCACCTGCCGGGCATCGACATCCTGGGGCCGCTGCCGCCGGCCATCCAGCTCATCACCACCTTCTCGGCCGGCGTGTCGGTCCGGTGCACCCGCGCAACAGATGTCGCGGCCATGCTGGCGTACATGAATTCGCCGGCAGCGCTGGCCGCCAAGACGGATGCGGGCATGGATCCTGCCTGATGGACACTGCTTCATTACGCTTGGCGCAACCGGTGCGCAGCAACCGCCCGGGCAGCATTTTCGGAAGACCCTGACATGCAAAGACGCGACTTCACGCTGGCCTCGCTGGCCGCCCTCGGCGGCCTCGGCAACGCTTTCACCACTGCACATGCCCAGTCGACCTGGGCACCGACCAAGCCACTCAAGCTGGTGGTGGCGGCCGCGCCGGGCAGCCCGCCCGATGTGACGGCGCGCCCGCTGGCCGAGCAGCTGTCGGCCTCATTGGGCCAGCCGGTACTGGTGGAAAACCGGCCCGGTGCCGGCGGCATCGTCGGCATGGAAGCCGTGCTGCGCAGCGCACCGGATGGCTACACCATCGGCCTGGCGTCCCAGTCGCAGATGGTGTTCAACCAGCACCTGTTCGAGAAACTGCCCTACGACGCGACGCGCGACGTGCAGCCGGTGATCCGCCTGGCCAGCGTCGCCATCGTGCTGGTCGCGCACCCGTCGGTCCCGGCCGATTCGCTTCGGGACCTGGTGACGCTGTCGCGCAATCGCCCCAACCCGCTGCAGATTGCCGTGGCACCGCTGGGCCAGCCACCGCATGTCTTGGGGCTGCTGGCACAAAGCGAGGCCAACCTTCGCCTTGACTGGCTGCCCTTCAAGGGCGGTGTCGAGGCCGTGGCCGCCTGCCGCGCCGGCGACATTCCGCTGGCTGTCGAAGCGCCGTCGACGGTGGTGCCGCACATCAAGGCCGGCACCCTCAAGGCGCTGGCAGTCACCGGCACCGCGCGTGAGCCCACCCTGCCCGATGTGCCCACCATCAGCGAGATTCTCGGCCGGCGCATTCCAGGCGAGACCTGGTTTGGCCTGGTACTGCCGCGCGGCAGCGCGCCCGAGGTGGTGGCACGCCTGCAGCGCGACGCGGCCGCCGCTATTGCCAAGCCCGAGATGCGCGCTGTTTACAGCCGTTTCGGCTGGCGCCTCATAGACGGTTCGTCGCCGGAAGAATTCGCCGCCACCGTGCGCGAGGAAGGACCGCGCTGGGGCGAGATCATCCGCAAGGCCGGCCTGAAGCTGGGTTGAGACTCCTCCAGGCGGCGAAGACGATTCATGCGCAATAGCACCATCGCCAATCCGGCTGACCTCGTGCGCGAGGACCGGGTTCACCACTCGGTCTACAGCGACCCGGCCATTTTCGAACTCGAGATGGAGCGCCTGTTCGGGCGCGCCTGGCTGCTGCTCGGCCATGAAAGCCAGGTCGCGAACCCGGGCGACTACATCACCACCCGCATGGCGCGCGAACCGGTGATCCTCACGCGCCACCATGACGGCTCTCTGCAGGTGCTGATCAACCGCTGCACCCACCGCGGCGCCCTCTTGGCCCATGAAGCGCGCGGCAACGCCAGGCAGCTGGTATGCCCATATCACGGCTGGGTGTTCGATACCAATGGCACGCTGCGCAACGTGCCGGTCGCGCAAGGCTACGGCAAGGATGCGCATGCCACTTTCTCCGGTCTGGGGCTGGCCAAGGTGCCGCGCGTCTCCTCCTACCGCGGCTTCGTGTTCGCGTCCCTCGCCGCAAACGGCCCGGACCTGCAGGAATTCCTCGGGCCGATCGCCTCCTCGTTCGACGATATGGTCGATCGCGCGCCGGACGGGGAGATCGAGTTTGCCGGCGGTATCTTCAAGCATGCCTACAACGGCAACTGGAAGCTGGTGCTGGAAAACCACCTCGACGGCATCCATCCCAATTTCGTGCATGCCTCTTCGGTGGATGCGGCCCGCGCCGTACCCGACGACCCGGCCGCACGTCCCGGCGCGGAACGCTATGCGGAGATCCCGCTGCGCCAGATGCGCCAGAACGGCGCGCCGGAGCCGGTCTGGGAGGCGCTCGGCATCTGGTCCAGCGAATGGGGTCACGGCTACATGGGTGACTACCATTCGGACGCCCGCCTGGTCGCAGCGATGAACCACCCGGTGTTCGCCGAGTACCGTAGCCGCCTCGAAGCCCGCGTCGGCCCGGCCGAGGCGGTGCGCATCCTTGGCGTCTCGCGCTTCAACTCGGTGGTGTACCCGAACGTTTCGTTCATGAGCCAGTACCGGCAGTTGCGCATCGTCCACCCGCTGGCGGTCGACCGCACCGTCGTCTACACCTACAACATCCGCCTCAAGGGCGCGCCCGAGCAGATGTATCGCGACACCGTCGCGTTCTCCAACGTGGTCAACGGCACCGCCTCCTGGGTGCTCACCGATGACCTCGAGGTCTACGAACGCGCCCAGCGCGGCCTGGCCGCCGCGACGCCTGAATGGGTGGTGACCGCGCGCGGCGCG
>Ga0315904_10000096_pt1 | contig 138327 bp, 100 predicted proteins | sample LakEriMetagenome_6_FD_203529 | JGI IMG/M metagenome (GOLD analysis project Ga0315904, IMG submission 203529) | Freshwater fungal communities from buoy surface, Lake Erie, Ohio, United States - Buoy 12 MA120 | ecosystem: Environmental > Aquatic > Freshwater > Lake | place: USA: Lake Erie, Ohio...
GATCGGGTCGATTGCGCATGATCATATGCACGTGGTTATTCATGAAGACAACTCGCCAGACATCGATGGCAAAATACCTGACGAGCCATTTGAGCCGTTCCAAAATGGTATCGCGTCGATTCCTCAAATCCCCGTGAGCCGGTAATCCATCATCGAGCAGAAAAAGTTGTCTCGCACAGCGATGGGAAATGTGAACGATGGACATTTCATGGGGGCTGTAATCCTTGTCTCTATTCCTTCTCACCTGTCCCTCCTAGCCAAAGGCATTCCCACAGGCCAATATCTTAAAAACACAAAACTACATACGTACACTATACACATAAACATATCCCTGGGCAATGATTGCTCTTGCGAAATGCAAAAAATGAACTGAATTTCAACGAAGATTCGCTAGCATTAAGACAGCGAAGGTGCATGGCACCGTAAGGGAAAGGTGCATAGCACCAGAAGAGTGAGTGCTATGCACCGGTTGGGGCAGAATGCTAGCAAAGGTTATTGGTCGCGTTGAACGCGCGGCGATGCTTATTTTCCAGCTTGCCACCACGATGTCACTTAGACTAAATTGACAATAACCTGCACACCAATCACTGGCAGGGAGCCTATGTTTCAGGGAGGAAACGGTTATGGCGAAAGAATCTTTTCGCTTCATCCATGCAAGCGATTTTCACATCGAAAAACCGCTCGGAGATCTCTTCGATCTTCCAGATCACCTGCGAACCGCACTGGTCGAAGCTCCCTGGAAAGCAGCAGACTCCGTTTTCGAGACCGCGATCGTTGAAAATGTCGACTTCGTGATCCTGGCAGGTGATATCCTCAATCCGAACTCAACTGGTGCTTCAGGTATCGCTTGGCTCCTCGATCACTTCGATGCTCTCCACGCTCGCGGCATCCAAGTCTACTGGTGCGGAGGACAAGTTGATGAACCTGATCGATGGCCCGAAGCAATCGCCTTACCAAATAACGTACATTGCTTCTCCAAACGACAAGTCGAACAACTGACCTTCCGACGAAATGGTCAACCGCTAGCTAAAATTCTAGGCCGTAGCCACGATGGACGCGAATCCATCTACGCAGCCGAGTACTCACATGAAATCGAAGACATCTTTTCCATTGCGGTCGGCTACGGCAAAGCAGACCCAGAAACACTCAACAACATTCGCGTCGACTACTGGGCTCTCGGCGGTAACCATCAACCTACAACCCTGCAAAACGACTCTCCTCAAATCCGCTATTGCGGCTCACCACAAGCTCGCAATCTCGATGAGACAGGTGCACACAGCTTCCACCTAATCGACGTCGATGTAGATCGCAATCTCCAAATCCAAAGCATCGAATCCGATACATTTCGCTACAGCCGTCTTTTTGTCGACGCTGCAGACCTAGCCCTCGGCCGCGATCTGCGTCAGTTGCTCTCTAAGAAGATCGCTAAAATTCAATCCGAATCCTCAAATCGAAACCTACTAGTCCAATGGCGAATTCAACTCGACGTCGAACAAGCATCGATCGTTGGTCCCTCAGCAATCGAAGAAACACTTGCTTGGCTTCGACGCGAATTCGGCCACGGTCATCCTGCGTTGTGGAGCACCGAGATCGAACTGCTCGCTCCTAAAAACCTACCTCAGAAATGGTTTGATGAAGACACGATCCTCGGCGACTTCCTGAGAACTTCTCAAACCCACCGCAAATCACAAGGCCGCGAAATGAATAGCAAGGCCATTATCGAAAATGAATCCCCCGGCACGCCCGCTTGGCAAACGCTACTATCGGCCAACGATGTGCCAAGCCAAACCGCTATGGTAGAACGCGCCACTTTACTGGGAGTAGATCTGCTTCGAGGACATCAAGTCGATCTGCTCGCCGCCACAAGACGATTCACTGGTGTCGGAAACTAATTGTGCTCAGGGAGAAACACCGTGAAAATTAAAGACGTACAAATCGATGGTTTCGGCGTATGGTCCGGCTTACATGTCGACAGCATGCCTGAAGGAATGACCGTTTTCTACGGCCCCAATGAGGCTGGGAAAACGACACTCATGCAATTCCTTCGTACCATGTTTTATGGGTTCACCCAAGATCGTCGGCAACGATACCTCCCTCCCATCCACGGTGGTCGCCCCGGCGGCGCTATGAGAGTGACTGGACCGGGCGGCGGATATGAAATTGCTCGTCGAGCCAACATGAATGAATCGGGTATCGCCGGTGCTTTGACCGTCACCGGTGCAGATGGCCTTGTCCAAGGCCAACATCGACTCTCGATGCTTTTAGGCCAAGTCGACGAATCCATCTTTACCAACGTCTTCGCAATCGGACTTAGAGAACTCCAAGAACTCAGCACGCTCGATGACACCGCTGCTGCCGACGAACTCTACAAACTCTCCAGCGGCCTCGACCGCGTTTCCCTCGTCGATGTCATTCGCCAACTACGTAACGCTCGCACGAATCTCGTCAATTCTTCCGAGGCAGGCCAAATCCCGCAACTGATGCTGCGCCGTGAAAAGCTCAAAGATGAAATCGAAGAACTCTCAAGCCGTGGTCGCCGCTGGACCGAATTAGCCGCACAACGCCGAAGCCAATCGGTTGAAATCAACGAACTCCGCGAACGTGTTCAACAATGGGAAATCGAAAGCCGAACCATTGAAACCGCCATGCAGCTTCGTACTCCTTGGCAACAACGCATCGAATTCCAAAAACAAATCAAGCAACTCAATGCCCGCACCGACCTACCCTTTGATTCCTCTGATAAACTGCAGGTCATTCAAAATGAATTGCAGCAGCGAAAGGAACGACTCGACGCGATTCGTAACCAAAGGCAAGATCTTCGTCGCAAAGCGGTTGCACTCCCGATTCGCCGCTCCATCCTGGAACTCGCTTCTCGCATCGACGCTGCTAGCGAACAAGCCCCCTGGATTGCCTCGCTACAAAAACAAGTCCAACGCTTGCGTCAACAAGTTGCCCACTCGCGTGAAATACTTAGTGAAGATGCGAAACGCTTAGGCCTCAACGACTCCGATATCGAGGCTCTCCTCACAGATCGGCGCTTAGCCAATATGCCCGATCTGAACAAGGAAACTATCGCTCGCCTCGCCGCGCCAGCGCGTGAAGTAAGACAACATATCGCAAGACTTAAGCAGGCTAAAAACCAGGATTCCCAGGATGATAAAGAATCCAAGGAACTCGAACGACAGTTACACGCAGTCGTCAACGATCGTGGCTACAACGATCTCCACGAAGCTATGGCTGGACAAGCCGAACTGATCACCAATCTCCGAAAGCGCCTGCAACTCCAAGATCGACTCGAAAAACTCCTTCGAACAAAAGCTGAGCTCGAAGAAGAAGCCGTCGATCTTGGCACCGATGAAGCTTTACCCCTTGAGAAAGCCTTTCTTCTCTCCCTCCCGTTCATAGGCGGCGGCTTCCTCATCCTCAGCGGTGTTTGCAAATGGTTCGGAACCGGCTTCTTCCAACAAGATCAGTCAACCGGCACACTCTGGGTATTATCCGGTGTGCTACTGCTTTTCTTCTGGTACATGTGGCGACAACTCACCGATCGAAATACGGTCAATGATCTTGACGATTGCGAAGATCAACTTGAAGCCGTTGTAAAACAAATACGAAAGGCCGAGTTGGAACGTGACGATTTCGATAAAACTCTCCCCGTCCAAAACGACGGAATCGAACTGCGCCTTCAAAAAGCTGAAGATGATCTAGCAGAACTCGAATCCTTACTTCCCTTGCACCACAATTATCTGGCAGTCCGACAGCGACAGAAACTCAATCGCAAAAAAGCGAATGAAACTTCTCGCGCACTACGATCCGCTCGACAAGAATGGCAGAAAACGCTGAAGTCCCTCGGGCTAGCCGAAGGGATCTCCCCCAAAACCCTACGTATTATGTCCGAAGGCTACGAACTCCTAATCCAAGGTCGTAATCGTCTCAAGGCACAAGAAGACGAATTGCAACAGCGTGAATTGGAACTTCTCGGTATCGTTCAGCGTCTCGATGGCTTGGTTAAACAAGTCTCCGCTTCCGCAAAACGCGATGCTAATGCATTGAACCGTGAAGCACCCTCTTCCGATTCCTCAGCCACGAAAGTCAATGCAAACATCAGGCCACGGGACACTCAACTCCGCCCCGACAAAAATCGCCCCGCATCCAGCGAGATCAAACCGGCCACTGCAATTCGCGATGCAATCGATCCAGCAAAAGCGGATGCATTGTCTCAATTGGATCCTCTTGCGCTCATCCAGCAATTGCAACTACAAATAGGTGACCAGAAACATCTGCTCGCGCAACGAAAGGAATTCAAGGAACAAGACAACGTTCTTGCCAAACAACAACATCAAGTACAGCGATCCTGCGATAAGTACACTCGACTTCGCCAAGCTCTGCTCGCGGAACTCGGCGTTGAAAGCCCCAGCCAACTCGATGAAGCTCTCAATCTGAAAAGGCAGCATGAAAAGATTGCCCAACAGATTAAAGACTCCGACGAACGTATCCGCGCAATCATCGGTACCGTCGCTCCCTATGAAACGATCAGCCGATTACTGGAAGGTCCTGGCTCCGATGAATTAGAGAAGCGTTGGGAAGCTCTCCAGCAACGTCAACAACAAGCTGAAAACAGAATTTCTCAACTCCTGGAACGACAAGGTGAACTCCAGCAGGAAATGAAATCACTCGCTCAGGAAAAACGGCTGTCAGAGGCAAAACTAGAACTTGCATGCATCGAAAAACAGTTGCAAGCGACGACTTCCCACTGGCAAACGCTCGCCGCCACAACCTTCATGCTGGAAAAGGTCTGCGAAGTTTACGAAAATGAACGTCAACCAGAAACCCTTCGCGAAGCATCAAGCTTCCTAAAAGCGCTAAGCGATGGTAAATACGTTCGCGTGTGGACGCCTCTCGGAAAAAATGCGCTACGAATCGATAACGCTCAAGGCCAATCTCTGCCACTGGAAGTATTGAGCCGGGGAACACGTGAAGCCGTCTTTATCGCTCTACGTTTAGCACTCGCCTCTGCCTACTCGCGCCGCGGTGTGATGCTGCCACTGGTACTCGATGACGTTCTTGTGAACTTCGATGCAAATCGCGCATCGGCCGCAGCTCGAGTCCTCAGAGACTTCGCTGAGATGGGACACCAAGTCGTCATGTTCACCTGCCATGAACATATCATGCGAATCTTCTATGACACCGGAGTTCAAGTGCGCGTCCTGCCTACTCAGGGTGTCCCAGGAGAAGCTCGAATCTATGAGCCAATCGCAATTCCGATGCACTTGGAAATCGAACAGGAAGATGTTGTCTCTGAACCGATGACACCCGTTGCAGAACAAATCATCGAAACCGAAGAGTCTATTGTCGAAGAAGTTATCCAGGCCCCCGCTGTCGAACCCCAACCTGTTCTCGAACAACCTCAAGAACCTGAGGTTTACGTCTATCAAAACGTCCGCCACACCCGAAGACGTACCAAGCCCTCAATACGACACTTCTGGTACAACGCAGACGCCAGTGATCAACCATCACTGGAAGGCCCCTGGAATGCCCCTCAGGAACCGGAAGCCGACGATCGTTCCGAAGAGCCCAACTCAAGAATCGCTGACGCGTGGTGGAAACAAGATCTTCTGACCACCGAATTGTAAAAGGATCCCCGGATGGAAAACTGCATCTTTACCAAAATTATTCGTAGGGAAATCCCCGCGACGATCGTCTATGAAGATGAGCAGGTCATCGCCTTTAACGATATCCAACCCAAAGCACCTTTCCATATTCTAGTGGTCCCCAAAAAAGAAATTGAAACGCTCGAGGATCTATCCAGCGAAGATCAATTACTCGTCGGACACATCTATTTGACCATTCAAAAAATTGCCCGAAACCTCGGCTTCGCGACCGGCGGATATCGTGTCGTCGTCAATTGCCGCGAAGACGGCGGCCAAGAAGTCCCTCATCTTCATTTTCATGTCCTAGGAGGCCGTCCCATCAAATGGCCGCGAGCCTAATTAGAGAAATCTTCTTGCTAATACCTCCCGACAACAGCTATCTTGTCAGCGGGGTAGGAATGGGCGGATTTTGATCATTCGGTAATTCGGCGGAGTATAGGACCACAATGCAGCATGAATTTTGCCAGCCAATCTCAAACCCTCAATTCGGTAACCTCAGGGCATAACATTTCGCCAACTTTTCACGATTACGCGCCAGAAGCGTTCTACGATGAAATCATTGACGAAAATGGTCAACCCCGCCAAGGTACCGGTCTGCTGGTACACAAAATCAACGATCTTCCACCAGGCGAACTCATTCGCCGCCAAGAAGCAGCTGAACGATCACTGTTTCGCATGGGGATCACATTCAACGTCTACGGCGACTCTGCCGGAACAGAAAAAATATTCCCATTCGACATCATCCCTCGCATCGTCTCACCACAAGATTGGGACATCATCGAAAAAGGACTAGGACAACGCATTCGCGCGCTGAATCTCTTCATCGGAGATATCTACGGTGAACAGCGGATCGTCAAAGCAGGCGTTGTTCCGGAATTCCTTCTGCAAACCTGCAAAGCAACTCGCCCCCAATGCGCCGGCCTGACACCACCTCGCAACGTATGGTGCCATATCACTGGTACCGACTTAGTTCGAAATGACGACGGAACCATTTACGTTCTCGAAGATAATCTTCGATGTCCTTCGGGAGTTTCCTACGTACTACAAAATCGTTTCGTGATGAAACGAAGCTTCCCTTCGCTTTTCGACATGTGTCACGTTCGCCCTGTCGATGACTACCCCAGTCGCTTACTCCGCTTGCTGCAAAGCCTCTCGCCCAAAACAGGCACCGAACCTGTCGTAGTGGTCCTAACACCTGGCGTATTCAATAGCGCCTATTACGAACACTCCTTCCTCGCTCAACAAATGGGAGTTGAATTAGTCGAAGGTCGCGACCTCACGGTGCGCGACGGCTTTGTATTCATGAGATCTACTCAGGGATTCAAGAAAGTGGATGTAATCTATCGTCGCATCGACGATGACTTTTTAGATCCCCTCCATTTTCGCCCCGACTCGCTCCTTGGCGTTCCCGGTTTGATCGACTCCTACCGAAAAGGAAATGTCGCTCTAGCGAATGCTCCTGGAACAGGCGTCGCCGATGACAAAGCAATCTATGCTTTCGTCCCTGAAATGATCCGCTACTACCTGGGTGAGGAGATAATTCTTCCTAACGTCCCCACCTATCTCTGCTATAGGGCCGATGACATCAAATTTGTTTTGGCCAACCTTGATAAACTCGTCGTCAAGGCTGTAGGTGAATCCGGAGGCTACGGCATGCTCGTCGGTCCTCAATCGACCGCCGAACTTCGCAGTGAGTTTGCCGCCAAAATCAAAGATAACCCACGAAACTATATCGCTCAGCCAACGCTCTCGCTTTCGCGCGTTCCCACGTTGATCGGCGATCACTTCGAAGGCCGCCACGTCGACCTACGCCCCTATATCCTGTATGACGGTGACAACGTTTACGTGCTACCAGGAGGATTAACCAGAGTCGCCCTCAAGAAAGGCTCTCTCGTTGTTAACTCCTCACAAGGAGGCGGTAGTAAAGATACTTGGGTAATTGGATCGAAACGTTCTCCCTGAAAAATCCTCTCCAGATTCGACCTAACATCAGAAGAATAACCCGACCATGCTTAGCCGCGTTGCCGATTCGATTTACTGGATGAGCCGATATGTAGAGCGAGTCGAAAACCTTGCGCGCTTTATTGAAGTCACCTTCACTGTAATGCTCGATCTTCCCGGTCGCGAAAATGAACAATGGCTTCCTTTGGTAAGTACTACCGGCGACAGCAAGTGGTTTGAAGAAAACTACGGCATCGCTAACCGTGATAACGTAGTAAACTTCCTAACCTTTGACATGAACTACTCTGGGTCAATCCTGGCAAGCCTCCGTGCAGCGAGAGAAAACGCTCGCAGCGTCCGCGATGCAATACCTTCGGAAGTCTGGGAATTGCTCAACCAATTCTACTATCGTGTTCGCGATGCTTCCAAAGATCCCTCTGCCGTCCTGCAATCGCCGCTTGAGTTTTACAACGACATAAAATGGTCGAGCCACCTCTTCAAAGGAACCCTCGACGCCTCCATGTCCCACGGCGAAGGATGGCACTTCGCGCAACTAGGCAGATACCTGGAGCGTGCTGACAAAACAACACGCATGGTCGATGTCCAGTACTATCGCTTGCTCCCTTATGTCCACGATATCGGAACCCCTATCGACGACCTTCAATGGTCCGCTCTCTTGCATTCCGTTTCTGGTTTCGAAATGTATCGTAAGCGTTACCATCAAATCACTCCACAGCGAGTCGTCAGCTTCTTGATTCTCGATCGTTTTTTCCCACGAGCCGTTATGCATTGCATCGATAGCGCCAATATGTCGCTACACGCCATCAGCGGTTCCTCGGTCGACTCCTTCTGCAATCTCGCCGAGCAACGTATGGGAAGACTTCGAAACGAACTCGCTTTCATGCGAGTTGAAGAAATTATCGCCCTGGGCTTGCATGAATTCGTCGATAAAATGCAAACAAAGATGAACCGCATCGGCGATGCTATTTTCCACACGTTTATCGCGATCGAACCCCAGGCCGATGCATTTACCTAGACCTCAAAACTTCGCACTGATCCCAGGGTCTCAGAGAGATTTTCAACTACGCAAGTATGTCGCGAATAACCTGCCCACCTACATCGGTTAGGCTCTCGTCTCGCCCCTGATAAAAGAATGTCAGTAGCTCATGATCGAGCCCCATCAAGTGCAGCAGCGTGGCATGTAAATCGTGTAAATGAACCTTGTTCTCTACGGCCTCAAATCCCAACTCATCCGTCGCACCGTAGGTTATTCCCCCACGGACTCCAGCACCTGCTAACCACATCGAAAAACCATACGGGTTATGATTGCGTCCTTTCGCTCCCTCTCCCTCACTGAACGGCATTCGCCCAAACTCTCCACCCCAAATAACCAGCGTCGATTCAAGCAGTCCGCGCTGCTGCAAATCCTCAAGTAACGCGGCAATCGGCTGATCTACCTCGGCAGCATGCTGACCGTGATTTTTTTCGACATCCGTGTGGGCATCCCAAGTCTCCTCCAAATGCCCACCCCCAGAATACAACTGCACAAATCGAACGCCACGTTCCACCAAACGGCGCGCAACCAAGCAATTCCTTCCAAACTCATCCGTTGGCTTCTTGCCTATCCCATAAGCATCCAGAGTCAATTGACTCTCTTCAGATAAATCCACGGCCTCCGGCGCTTCGGCCTGCATCCGGTAAGCCAGCTCATAAGTCCGAGCCCGAGCACCAAGCTCAGCAACCGCATCACGCGCTGCACCATGCTTTTTATTGATCCATTCCAAAAACCCTAGTTGCTCTTGCTGAATTTCACTTGTGCGATAAGGAGGGGCAGTCAAATCGAATACAGGAGCCGCATCGCTACGAAACAACGTTCCCTGAAATGTCGCTGGTATAAATCCGCTCGACCAATTCGGTTGCCCACTGATCGGTCCTCCTCGCTTATCCAGGATTACAACATAACCAGGTAAATTCTCGTTTTCCGTACCCAATCCGTATACAGCCCAACTTCCTAAACAGGGACGCCCCACAATGGTCTTACCGGTGTTCATCGCGACTAACGCTGAACCATGTGCATGACTATCTGTATGGCACGATCGAATCACCGCCAGTTTATCCGCATGCTTCCTTACTTCAGGAAAGTAATCAGAAATCGGTAGACCAGATTTACCACCAGGTCTGAATGGTCTCATTGCTGGTGTCAAGAAACCAATCTTGCGTCCCCCCGAGTTAATAAACTTTTTATCCTCGGGCAAACGTTGATTCGCATATTTCTCCAACATCGGCTTTGGATCAAACGTATCAACCTGACTGGGCCCTCCGTTCATCATCAAGAAAATGATGCTTTTGGCTTTACCGGGAAAGTGCCCCGCCCGCGATGAGAGAGTTTGATACGAAACTCGTTCAGCACCCAACAAACGCGAACCATTGAAACCATCGCGAGAAAGCATGCCCGCTAAAGCAACCCCAGCGAAGCCACCTCCCATCTGCCAAAGCATTTCACGTCGAGTGGATCGGCAAGGAAATGGATCTGTTGCAAGACCTTCGATCCTCTTTCGCGCGGCTGTCATGACTGCACTCCATCGACCGAGATTAATCGACATATAGAAATTCATTCGACCCAGCGAGCACCTGAGCCAAGGATGCTAAAGACAAGATTCTGACGTTGGGAACAGGCTCCTCGCCAACGATGCCCAACTTTTTACACCATGGAAGCAATTCCGCTTTAACCTGCGAAGCTAACAGCGGCTCCGCGTAAACTTTGATCCAGGCAATATCACCATTCCAGTATTCACCTTGAATATTTCCTTGCTGACCGATCACATAAGTACCACCAAAATCACGAGGTGATAACCCAGCCCCCTTCTGCTCAATCAATTGTCCATCGACATAAACCTCGACATTCTCCTCACTGCACACGACCGCGAGTGCATGCCAGCGATCTTTCACACCCAATAAATTTTGAGTTGTAAAATCATCACTCACACGGATGCGGCCCGCACCAGTAAGTCCAACAAAAAAGGAAGTCACCGAATTACCCGCAGCTCCATTCCAATTCGAAAATATCTGACGATGTCCTTCGCCACCGCGGTCGCGAACAACTGCTAAGAAAGTAAATTCGGGTCTCTCGAGCACTGGCTGATTCAACACCAGAAATCGTCCATCACCATCAAAGCGGAGATAAGCTGGATTATTCCCATCCGGTGCTACCCATGAGGGCATTTGGCTACTATCCAGAACGCTCGCCTCCAACTTTCCAGCCACACTATCCCGCCACAGGAGCTTACTTCCAGGCTGATACTCGATATTTCGTGAGGCATCGAACTCTGCAATCACTGGCACATCGCGAACTGAAGAAGCCACTTCTACCACTTTGGCGCTAGACTCTTTCGCCATTTTGATCGACTCATTGAATCGTCTCTCCTGCAGCGTAACAAACTCCATGGCGCGCTGCAGTTCATCAACCTGAGGTTCACGCCGCAACATTCTTTTCCAAATAGCGAGCACTTGCTGGCCTAAATCCTCATGCCGCCGCTGAACCTGCTCTGCAAGTTCCTCACATGGCTTAACCACCAATGAATTATTTAGTAGTGCCAACGCTTGCGGGGCGACCGTTGTTGTATCTCGTTTCGCACACGGCTGTGTGGAATCACACGCATCAAAAGTGTTCATCAAAGGAACTGCGAGACTCCGCTGCGAGTAAAGATAGAGACTTCGCCTCGCCTGCTCCGCATCATCCGAAACAGTCCACGCTTTGGATTTCATCGACAACCCATCAAGCACATCTTTGGGGAGCGGCGGACGGAAACCGGGGCCCCCTAACCTCAGGTCCAGTCTACCTGTCGCTTGTAGCAGGTGATCTCTCAATGATTCAGCATCCATCCTTCTCAGATTACTTCGCCACCACAATCGATTGCCTGCATCGCTCTGCTCATACTGCCGAGCTTGCGGATGAGTAGATGCTTGACGGTAGGTTTCAGACAGCAGGATTTCACGATGAAGTCGTTTTAAACTCCAACCGGAATCCATAAGTCGAGTGGCAAGATAATCCAATAATCGCGGGTGGGTCGGCAGTTCGCCTGTAAAGCCCCAATTGCTGGGCGAACGAACTAATCCCTCCCCGAAATGAAATTGCCAAAGTCGATTTACGATAACGCGAGCGGTCAGCGGATGATCTTTTTCTAATAACCAGTCCGCTAACTGAGATCGCCGCTGCGATGTTGTGGATTCCGGCGATGGGGGGCTCATGTCGCGTTGCAGTACCGGCACAAAACTAAGAGTTGCTGGTTCCACCACTTCAAGCGGTTGGTTGGTCTCACCCTTACGTAATCGCCTAAGGGGTGCTGGCTGGCGTGAAAGATCTGTCCAAGCAAGATAGTCTCCGGGCAACTCTTCGCTGCTCGGTCCTCCAAGCCATTTACTATTTCGATTAGCGACTGGTCCCGCCCAAAATACAGAACCAAGTCGATAATAGTCCACCTGGGAAATCGGATCGAATTTATGATCGTGACAACGAGCGCACTTAACCGTCAAACCAAGGAATGCATTGCTGGTTACGTTAACAAGATCTTCCAAACGTTCATAAACATAATCTTTCGGATCATTAGGTTCATCATTCCAAGTTCCTAACCGCAAGAAACCTGTGGCGATCAACGCATCATCCTGAGGGACGGACTTACTTGCTCGAGCTGCCTCATCCCCTGCTAACTGCCAACGCACAAATTGATCATAAGGAAGATCTTCATTGATGGCTCGAACCACCCAATCACGATACTTCCAAGCGAACGTTTTTTCTTGGTCGCGTTCATAGCCTGACGTGTCGGCATAACGCACCAAGTCCAACCAGTAACGTCCCCAACGGACACCGAACTGCGGCGATGATAAAAGTCTTTCAACCTGTCGTTCATAAGCATCGGCATGTGTGTCAGCAACAAAGTCAGCGATATCCTCCATCGATGGCGAAAGCCCCAAAACATCCCAATAAAGTCGACGCAACAAAACCTCGCGGGAAGCAGGCGGCGCCAGTCGCCATTGTTTTTTCTCTAGCTCGGCTACAATAAAAGCATCGATGTAATTGGCTGCGCGGCCGGTAGCTGGAACTTCTGGTGGGTGATAACGCGTGATCGGCTGCAACGACCACCAATCACGTCCACCCCGAGTTTTTGTTGTGCGTTCGAAAAGATCTAACGTCCGATTTTTGGGCCAGATGGCTCCGCTTTTTAACCATTTCTCAAGCTGCTCTTTTTCGGAGTCCGGAAGTACTTGTGGCATCCCTTGACGCGGAGGAGGCATCTCACCATCTCGCACCCTCTGCCAAATAAGGCTTTCTAGCGGTGAGCCAGTATCGAAAGCTACCCCACTATCGCCACCTTTGAGAAACCCCTCCTCGCTGTTAAGCATCAATCCTCCAGCACGCTGGTCTGAATTATGACACTCAAGACAACGGCTTATTAGCAAGGGAACGACTTCGGCTTCAAAGTCATCTGCCGCCAGCGAAACCTGGGGCATGCCTAAGAACCCAAGCAACAACCCGGCGCATGTGAACATGCCTCTTAAGAGTTGCCGTAATTGCACGAGGCTTGAAACTGTCCGCGATCCGACGATGAAAAAGATGCTCATCGCTCGACTCCAGCGGTTAGGTGGGAAAAATAGAGTCGCCAGGAATGACTAGAGACAAACGACGTCGGCTGTCACCCTAAGATTTTCGGTGGTCTCCCGCGCGAATGCAACCTTTTAGAGAAATAATTGAAACCAATGAAGCGTTAAGACGCGTTTTAGTCTACAACACAAACGCGTCGCCCTTCGATTTGGATTTTACTCGCCGCAAAAAGTCTGATCACCTCAGGAAGTAACTCGCACTCGATCTGGAACACGCGTTTCTGCAACTCCTGAGGCGTGTCATGATCAAGAACAGGACAACTTCGTTGAGCAATCACAGGGCCATGATCGTATTGGTTGTCGACGAAGTGCACGGTGCAACCTGAAACCTTGACTCCATAGGCAACAGCCGCTTCATGGACATGTAATCCATAGAAGCCTTGGCCCGAGAATGCCGGGATTAAAGATGGATGGATGTTGATGGTGCGTTGCAGAAATTCTTCCGGGATGAGCAAGTGCTGCAGGAAGCCTCCCATTACCACGAGCTTGCAGCCCCACGCTCGAATTTGTCCAAAGATCGCCTGCGAATAATCCTGATCGCTGGAATATTTCTTTCGCGGCATAACTTGCAAAGGGATTCCTGCATTCTCTGCAATCGCAATACCACCGACTTTACTGCGACTGCTGATGACGCCACGGAATTCGACAGGCAATCCCCTGTGCTGCTGATGCTGGATCAAGTTTTGCAGAGTGGTCCCGCCGCCAGAAATTAGAACAGCAATCGGAAGCGCATCCATACCTACCCCTTGTCATCAAAAACCGATGCTTCTAACCGACGATTTGTATTCCTAGGTCGACTTGATAACTTCCTAGTTCCACCGACTCCAGGGCAACACCTTCCACTGGCTGACGAACAATCTCAGTGATCAACGCTGCTTGCATGATCGAAACCTGTTGCTCGCCGAGCATCTGCTCGACTTCCTCATGGACACCGACCAGAACCAACCGGATACGATCGGTAAAACGGCACTGACTTTTCTTGCGCATATCACCAATGATTCGATTGAGATCTTTCGCGAGCCCTTCTCGAATCAGCTCTGGTGTCAGTTCGGTACTTAGCACAACAACGCATTGCTTGCCTTGAGCAGCCGCCCAACCACTCTTAGCTTGCAGACGCACTTCGATATCTTCACGATCTAGAATGACCTCTTGCGAATCGATCTGCAATCGAACATGACCGTGATCCTGGAGTTGCTGCAGTAACTCCGCGCCGCGGGCAGCACCTAAAGCCGATTTCACTTTCGGTAATAGCGGTCCAACTCGTGGCCCAAGTCGACGAAAGTTAGGGACAACGGTGTACTGCACGTAGTCGTCAGCTCGTTCCGGATAATCAATTGCCTTTACATTGAGCTCTTCGCGAAGGATTGCATCATGATCCTGCAACCAACCTAGATGTTTGTGATCTGCGAGTACGACTTCAACTCGAGCCAATGGCTGCCGAACCTTGAGCTTCGAGTCCATTCGAGCAGCTCGACCGAGCGAAGCGATTTCACGCAGCGTTGCCATCTGCTCAACCAACGCCTCATCACGATACTCAGCAATGCTCTGCGGATAATCACACAGATGAACGCTCTCTCGCACTCTTCCTTGGACAGGTCGAACTAGCTCTTGCCAAATCGCTTCAGCCGTGAACGGTACAAACGGCGCGATCAGTTTCGTGATGACGACCAAGCATTCATAGAGCGTCCAGTAGGCGTCGATTTTGTCAGGCGAATTAACATCCTCGGCCCAAAACCGATCTCGACTGCGACGAACATACCAATTGCTTAAACCATCAACCAGAGCAATCAAACGCTGGCAAGCACCATAGTTGTCGTACGCATCCATGCATTTGACGATTTCATCGGTAGCCAATGTTAGTTCCGAAAGGATCCAGCGATCTAATTCATCACGCTGAGCCACAGGGCGATAAAGAGGTGATCGTGCAAGCTCTTGCGGAGTTAATTGATCTAAATCACCAGCGATATCGGCTGGACCTTTGAAGCCATCGATCTCGCCATAGATTGTGAAGAAACTGAGCACATTCCAAAGTCGCAACAAGAACTCGGGGATACTGTCACGAATGGCTCGCTCGGAGTAGATAATCGAGTTCCAAGGAGGCTGATTGGCAAAGAAATACCAACGCAGCGCATCTGCCCCATGGTTATCAAAGATCTCCTGCGGACTGCGATAATTACGCAACTGCTTGGACATCTTTCCAGTCTTGCTGACGTATTGCGTTCCGCACTCTCGCCGAGCCTCTTCCTCGGTTAGAAAGCGTCGCTTGCCATCCTTGCTCTCATACCACTCAGCGAGCATCAATCCCAAGACAATGCAGTTGCGAAATGGGTGTGGATAGGCATGCTCTGCCTGGACTATGCCCTTGCCGGAAACGGTTGTTGCAGCGGCCGATTTCTCGGCACTCGCTTGCTTACCGAACAGCATCGTACTGATCGCCAACTGGCTGTAAAACCAACCTCGAGTTTGGTCGATCGCTTCAGAAATAAAGTCAGCGGGAAATTGGCTGGCAAATTCAGCCTGGCCTTGATGTGGATAGCCCCACTGAGCAAACGGCATAGCACCGCTGTCATACCAACAGTCGATTACTTCACTCACACGTCGCATGCGACTGGTTGCGTCGAACGGAGACTGGTAAGTCACCGCATCAATGTAAGGCTTGTGTACTTTTAAGTCTTCGACAAGTTCAGGATTAGCGGCCTTCGCTTTCTCCCAAACCTCGGTTCCGGTCAAACCGGGCTTGGCAAGCAATTCCTCGTAGCTACCCAAGGCTTCCATGCGACCTGTCTTTTCGCAAACCCAAATCGGCAACGGAGTGCCCCAGTAGCGTTCGCGCGACAAAGCCCAGTCGACATTGCTTTCCAAAAAGTTTCCAAACCGACCATCGCGAATATGATCAGGCATCCAACCAATTTGCTTGTTGTTGCTGAGCATTTCATCTCGGAAAGCAGTGGTTTTAATAAACCAACTTTCCCGAGGATACTGTATCAACGGATCCTGATCCGCTCGCCAGCAAAATGGATAGTCATGCAGATACTGCTCTTGGTGGTAAAGCAATTCGGATTCGCGCAAAGCCCTGGTGACAGTGCGATCTGCGTCTTTAACCCAAGTGCCTTGGAAGGGTGGTGCATCGCTGGTGAATTTGCCATCAGGACCAACAGCACACAACAGCGTTGGATGCTCGCCGGCAACAAAACGCTCTTGTTCCTTAAGGAGCACTTCAAAGTCAACCTCACCGAAGGCTGGTGCTAAGTGAACTAGACCAGTTCCACTTTCAGTTGTCACAAAGTCAGCGGCGACAACACGCCAGTACTTGGTTTGAGCACCACCTTGTTTGAGACGGCCTACGGAGTCGGCCATTGTTTTAGCGTAGAAGTCAAATGGTGGGCGGTATCGCCATCCCACCATTTCGCTCCCCTTGATGGTTTTGACTACCTGCAGATTTAGCTTTGCTTTCTCTGCTAAGGTCGTCACCAGCGCTTCGGCTACAATGAGCTTACGCCCTGAGCCATCATCGCAAACGGCATAAATCAAATCGGGATGAATGGCAGCAAACTGGTTGCTCGGAAGAGTCCAAGGGGTCGTCGTCCAAACGATCAGACTTGCATCAATGAGATCTTTGTCCGCTGGATCAAGAAGCGGGAAGCGAACATAAACGCTTGGATCGGCAACCTGTCGATATCCTTGGCCAACCTCTCCGCTGCTCAATGCCGTTCCGCCCTGAGCCCACCACCAAACGATTTTGTAGCCACGGTAGAGAAGACCGCGATCGAATAGATTTTTAAGCGACCACCAAACGCTTTCTACATAGCTTTGGTGATAGGTAACGTAAGCATCATTTAAATCGATCCAAAAACCAAGCCGCTCAGTGAGCTGCTCCCACTGTTGCATGTATCGCCAAACGCTTTGTTGGCACTTTTGGATGAACGGCTCAACCCCGAACGACTCAATTTCTTCCTTACCATGAATCCCGAGTTCTTTACAAACCTCGACCTCGACTGGAAGTCCGTGCGTGTCCCACCCTGCTTTGCGCAGACAATGATAACCTCGCATGGTTCGATAGCGAGGAAATAAGTCTTTGATCGCGCGGGTCAAGCAATGCCCTGGGTGCGGCATTCCATTAGCGGTCGGAGGCCCTTCGTAAAACACGAAGGAGGGCCCTCCGCTCCGTTGCTCCAAGCTGCGCTGATAGACGCGATTAGCTTTCCAGAACTGTAGAATCCGCTGCTCAAGTTCGGGAAACCGAACTTCCGTGCTAACCGCTTTAAACATGGATGCTATTTTCCTCAATCGTCAAAGTCAGGATCTTCACCTGGCTCGACCTCACCGTCCAATTCCTCATCGAAGTCTTCTTCGTCTTCGGACAGGCCGTCATCATCAGGTTCGATATCGTACTCGTCTTCGAGTTCCTCTTCGAAGTCATCATCGAAATCGTCATCGAAGTCTTCTTCATCGAAATCATCGAATGGATCATCATCCTGCTCTATTCCATCGTCCGTTCCGTCTAAATCGTCACCGACGTCATCCTCGGCATCGTCCTCATCCCCCCCCCAGGAGGCCACGATGAATTGATTCGGGAGTTGGCCACCTAGCCCGGTAAGTGTTAAGCGAACTGGCGTACCACAAATCAGTTCGCTCGCGCAGCCTCCTGACATTGAATTGGTCCGCATCAATTCGAACCAAGCTTGATCGGCCTCTGTATTCCACAGCATGCCCGGATGCTCCTGTTTGCCATGAACTAAAACTGCACGTAACGCTTACGGTCGTATTCCCCGTTCGGATTGTCGTCGCTTATGGGCTGCGGAACTGGAACGGCCCCATACTACAAGCGATTCTAATCTTTTCTTCGAAATCATCTTTGACGAGGTTGCCTAAGTATATCAAGAGCCAATCTATTTGATGACTCCCCTAGGTCCTCATTGTATGTTTCTCGACAGCTTTCAGTACCGGCCCCATCAGTTTCGCCCGTCAGTTTTGTCCGTCTAGTCCGCTAGTCTTGTGAAAACCAACGTTGTTTTCATGGACAATCTTCTGAAGGTGACCTGCCCCTGAAGCATTTGAGCCCTTGGGCATTTTCCTCCACACGCAAAGCTGCCAGAGCCAGACCAACGAACCAAAAACCAGCCGTTCGCCACCCCCCAAAAGAGCCTAATCGTCAGCCCGGTAAAAGAGTCGCCAAGTTGGCAGAAGCTGTCAACGGGCCATAAAGATCGGAATTGCAATTTTATCAGTAAAACTTCAACATCTTTGGCAACTTGGAGTCTAGCTTGGCTTTTCCGAATTCAGTCGAACCTAACGGTAATACATCTTAGGCCCAATACGACTGCACCTGATATCGACACGACAGCAGCCCCAAAGAATACCAAATAGACGTACCAGGGCTTTCGGTGACAACTCACCCACGTAGGCATCGCTTACCCCTTGGAAGAAATCTACTTAGCGTTGGGCCCAGCGGCGATTCCGTAGCCTGCTTCTCGCCACATCATTGTTCAGAACTAGAAAACTACACGCAAACAACAGGCAAGGCCCATCATCCTAAAGACATTTGCAGTAGCGCTGCTCTTCTCACTGTTTCGTCAGACGTTGAGAGAAAGAACTTTTTCAACACTCTGCGAACCAAGTACGCTTAGCGACATGTTGATGATTCCTTCAGCATATTTCTTACAGCCAAATTGTCGCAGACGGAGGGCAACAACGAGAACCTGCAAAAACCAATTCAATTCAACTCGAACTAACTGCCTTCGACCATTTCAGGGATCCGTTCGAACAACAAATCAGGTCATGTTTTCAACAAAGTGTGGCTTTTCAAAACACCATTTGTCGCTTTGCAGCAACGTAGTTGCCGTGCCAAGAACGTGAGGTTGCCTGAATTTCGAGCGATTTATTTTCAAGCTCGCCTGCCGATGTGGCAGGCTCGATAAGCATTGTTTCTTTAGCGGTCCAAATTCGACAGCGATTTTCGTCCGTTTTTTACTGGTTTTCGACATTGAATTTCCTCAGTTTTATGAGGTTTTATATTATTGATCGATTCTTGTTGAATGTTCCCTTTTTTCGTGAACCTCTTTGGGTAGCCATGCGTCTCAGTTCATAGGCACGGCATTTGCTGTTTAAGTCACATCAGCGGCTGTTCCGATGTTCGCGAAGCCTTTTAAAAACACCCGTCAAAGTTGATCGGCAACTTTGAAATATGGTTGGTCGTCTCTTTTCTACCGGGCAGGTTAGAGGGGTGGACAATGAGTACCAAGAGCGAGTCAAACACACGTTCGGAATCCTCCGTGAAAACGGGTGTCGTTCCCAGCTGGGATAGAGGCGGTTGGGTGGTTCTGCAAAGCCGACTCGAAAAGGTCGACCATAGCGAACTGGAAAAATGGATCGACAGTCATCTAAGCGATCTAGAAGCTGCTTTCCCGCAATTCGAAACCGAGCTCTCCGTGAAGAAATCGGTGAAGAATTCACTGGGTCGCTAGGGCTCTGAAAACGCTATCGCTGAAAGTTGACTCTATCGAAGTCCAGTCACTCTCCGTTCGTCTGAAACGGGAGGATAGGGTCGTCGCTTAAAGAACGCCAATTCGTCACGTTAGATACTTCACAGCGAAGTCGTTAGCGTCAAGTCACTGCGAATGTCGTTACAGATGGTCGACGACCGTTGACTCCGAACCCGGCAACGATGCGTCGTATTTCGAACGCATTTTCTTAGATGCCTGATTTACACTCGGCAACAGCAATCCTGTCGCGGTTAATAGAATTCCTACGACCAGGTACCACGTTAGAGGTTCAGCGAAAATCATCACTCCGGCAATCGCTGCCATCGCTGCTTGAGACGCATTGATCAATTGCACATAGACCACATTGAGATGCTGGAGTGCGTTCGCTAGTGCATAAAAAGCCAAAGCATTAAGAATCCCAGCAAAGAGCATTTTTTGGTAGTCTGCAGTGGAAACAGCAGAAATATAGGATGGTCCGTATTGCCAAACCGACCAACTGGCTAGCGAGATAAATCCGATCACCGAAAGCAAAATCAGTGTCATCTCGATCGACATTCCAGCTTTCATGCCACGCCGCATAACGGCTCCTAATGTCGAATAAGCAAATCCAGAAATCATGTTTCCGAGAACTGCCAGAGTAACCAGCCCGACTTTTTGCTCCGAGAGTTTCAACGACTTTACCTCAGCTTGTGCCCCAAGCGTCAGAACAGTCACCGCAACCATGAGCAAGAGAATCGATATCAGCGTCGCTCGACTCACATGCTCCTTGAGGAACACTTTGCCGATCACCGCGCTTCCGATAATCATCGAACCGAATAGCAGCGGCACTGACAATGCTAATCCGATGATTCCCAAACTCCATTGGAACAACACATTGCCAAAAATCTGGGTGAAAACCCCAGTTACGAGTAACCACAGCACATGCCCGTTCGAAGCCACTAACGACTGGCCTCTAAAAATGCGAAGCAATAACAGTGGTGCCATCAGCACCAACGTAGGAAAGGTTCTTACGCAAGCGACAAACGGCGGTTCTAACTCTGTAACACTGCGCAAACAAATGTTGGTAGCTGTGTATCCTACTGCCGCAAGCAATCCGCATAGCGGAGCAATCAATCGCCAATTCAACGCGGGTTTGGAATTCACGGTAACCACTTTAGAAATAAATTCGCACTGATCATGACCGACGGCGAAACCTCGAAGTCTAAACCGGCTCCCAAGCCACGCTACAAGTCTTCGACATTCCTAGGATCGGTTCGGCAACCGCAGAACCCAACAAGCAGAATCAATTCATTAATAAAACTAGCCTAAGAATTCAGTCTCTGCCTTACCCTCAATCCAAACTCCGGTCGCTAGCCCCCAACACATTGAGCCCCGACCAAAGATCTGCATGCCACCATTGGCTACCCGGACTAGGTTTGGACACCTCGATCATGGTAGTCTAGGTCATATCGCAGAAGTTTCTAGTGCCAGAAGCCGTATCACTCTGCTACCGATCGAACAGGGAATCAACGATGAAAACCGCTCTTTATTGGATTGTCCCCGCTGTTTTTTGCGTTTTTTCTGCATTGGCTGTTGGCTTTCCTGCGCAGCCTCCTGAATCCGCGCCAAACATTCCATTAAACGATCAGCCGCTAACAGAAATTCCTCCGGCGATACCACCGACAACGATTGATAAGAGCGATCCACTCTTCCAAGAATTTCTCAAGCAGATCGAGAAAAGCGGTCCCTCTCTGAAGGATCCAGTCGTAGTTCCATCACACGCCGAGGGTAACCGAAACCGAAATCCCAACAAACTCGCGGAAGACGCCTTGGATTCGAGCTGGCGGGGAAACAGGAACGCTGTTGAACAAAGATGGCTCATTATCGAGAATCTTCTTCGTCAAGCTCGCGAGCTTAAGGAAAATGCGATTGGACTTCGCCACGCTGGTCTCGACGAACAAAGCGATCGACTTGAGAAAACAGTTCAGGAAATTCGCGAGATCGCCCTTGAAGCTGCGCCCGCTCCATAACCCAAATGAACTACCAATCCCTCCTCCAAACCTTCACTGTTTGACCAGGGATTTAATCTGTAGCGACCCATCCGCGGAAAATGAAGTTCGGATAACTTGTTTGCCGATCGAGTTCTGATAGGAAGAGCTAGGTCGCCAAAAGACTTGCGAAGGAACGCATAGGATGAGTCGCAAATTGTTTGCCGCATGGGTTGTTGGATCGTTGTTCTCGATGGCAACTTCTTCAATGGCACCACAGGCTCAGGCTGACTGGAATGATTTTTGGCATACCGTGCATGTGGATTATCATCGCGCCAACGAATGGCCTCATCCTTTTCGCACGATCGATTCAGAATCGGTACGCGCCCCATTTGAAGTGATGAAAAACAACGGCTGGCGGGCCTATAATACAATTGGTGAACCACTCTTCGACTCAGCCACCAACTCGCTCACTCCTGCTGGAAGGCGACAAGTCCACTGGATCATGACTCAGGCGCCTCAACATCGCCGTGTTGTGTTTGTTTTGAAAGCTGAAACACCACAGCAAACGGCAGAGCGAGTCGCAGCAGTCCAACAGACGGTCAACCAACTTCAAGCAGGTGGTGCACCCGTCGGTGTCTATGTCACCGACATCGTTCCGCATCGCTCCCCAGGTCAGTATCAAACAGCGATTTCGAGATCGCTTATGAACACCATCCCCGCTCCTCGGCTCCCCTCTTTCAATGGCCTATCGACTCCAGATTCCGGGGCCGCAAGCAATGCAGCCCCGACAGGCGGAGCAGAGTGAAAACTCCTGATTCAGCTGCAATGCTAGCTTGATAAATTTTAACGATTGTAGCGAATAGTCTGAACATACCGACCGATTTGGTTCGATGATTCATCCGATAGGAAGTTTTTCCCGTTCGAGATGTCGTTGAGTTGAGGAGGTTGGGGCAATGACCCTTTCACCAAACTTTCGGAACCTTTTGCTCGCAGGTCTTATTAGCTCAGCCTTCTTGGGCTGCAACACTACCGGTGGTGCGAAGCAATCATGGTGGCCTTGGTCGGGTTCAGGTTCAGCGGCGTCCGATGCTATGGGATCGACCACTTCGTCGCTCTCGGATACTTCGCGTGGTTTGACTGGCCAATGGAATTCGCTAACAGCAGCGACGAACAGTGCCTATCAAAAAACCAAATCGACTGTGACAGGAGTCTTTTCGACGCAAGCTTCGACAGACCATTCCGACCCGACTAAGTTGGGTGGTAAAGTCGAGTCGATCGGCCCTGAAGTTTATGTCGCTTACGGTCAGGTATGCGAGACAACAGGCAAATTCAATGACGCTATGGAAAACTATAACAAAGCACTTTCCATCGCGCCGAATAACTCACCCGCACTAGCTAGTATTGCTCGACTCCACGAGCGTCAAAACAACTCGACACAAGCGATCGAGTTCTATGAGAAAGCAATCGCCTCAACACCTAACGATGCTCAGCTTTATAATGATCTAGGTATGCTCTATTCGAGAACAGGCAAACCCGAAGAGGCGCGTCAAAAAATTGAACAAGCCATCGCGATTCGTCCCAATGAAGCAAAATACCACAGCAACCTAGCTGCCGTTTATTTGGATAGCGGCAAGGCGGACTTGGCGATGCAGACAATGCAAAAAGGTAATACACCAGCGATGGCCAATTACAACATGGCTGTCTTGCTTGCTCAACGCAACCAGCTTCCCGCCGCGCAGCAGTATCTTGCTACGGCATTGCAGCAAGACCCGAATTTGCAGCCTGCCCGCGACATGATGAATAAGCTAGGTGGCCCACAAGCGATGCAACAAACCTACAACGCTTATCAGACCGCATCAAACGTTTACCAGGCTGTCCGAGATCTCTCGGCAACCACTCCAGCGAACGGTCAACTTGCCTCGAATCCTACCGCGTATAACAATCAGCAAGTTGCACCTGCATCGACAAACGCTGTCGCCCCCCAAGGGACCATGACTCCGCTTGCTCCCGTACAACCTGGAAGCGCTGTTCAGCCTGCGATGATTCCGAGTGCTCCAGCCAACGCATTGCCGTCGCTTCCTTCAATCCCTAGCCTTGAAGGTACCGCACCTGCGACGAGCTATCGATAAAACTTAAAAGTCTGCAGTAAACAATAAAAAAACGTTTCGGGGCCAAAGATGCCACGAAACGTTTTTTATTTTGTTCTGGTAACGTTGCTCAACTTCCCTGGACAACAAAAATCAATTGTTACCAGGCTGCTCTGTAGCAGATGCGGCCGGCTTATCCCAAAACGTCGCAAAGAAGAAAATTGAGATCGCTAAAGCAAGCCCTGCTGGCAGCAACCAGAATTGAGCTGCATCCGCTAACCAGCCTTCCCTGGTCGTGGGCACCAAGCCAATCGAATCGCCCCACCATCCCAAGATATAGTTGCCTACCAACATACCAGCTCCGTAGGTCAACAACCCTAGAAAAGCTTGGGCGCTCGTGCGTATCTCTCTCGGAGCAGTTCGGTCTGTGTAAAGCTGACCGGTCACGAAAAAGAAGTCATAGCAGATACCATGCAGCACGATCCCCAAGACGAGCATCGCTGCGCTAGATGGCATTAATCCAAAGAGGGCATAACGAACAGCCCAAGCAAGCATACCGACCAGCAACATCTTTTTGACGCCGAGTCGATTCAAGAAAAATGGAACGGCAGCCATGAAGAATATTTCACTAACCTGTCCCAGAGCCATCACACCAGAGCTGCGATCGCCGAAGGACATCTTGCTGACGAATTCATAAGTTCTTGCATAATAGAAGGCCAATGGAATGCAGATAAGAAACGAGCACAAAGCAAAAATGAAATACGAAGGATTCTTAAACAGCTGCAATGCATCAAGACCTAGCACTTTCACCAGGCTGATCGGTTCACCACGACCTTGAGGTGGCGAAGCGGGAAGAGTGAAACTGTAAATGCCGTAGAGGATGCCCACTACCGCGGAGAGTTTCAATGGAAAGTTCGTGCTACCCGCATCGGTAATACCTGGCAAAACAGGGAGTGGGAAAATACCGAACATCGACTGCGACACAACCAAACCAGATGCAATCCAACCGATCGTTCCCCAAAGACGAATCTGCGGGAAGTCGTTTTCGACGGATGGAACGTTTTGAAAAGTGATGGCATTAACCAACGCAAGCGTTGGCATGTAGCACAAGAAGAACGCCAACATAGCCCAAAAGAATTGTGCCGGGGAATCGGTGATCGTTGAGCACCACCATAGGATCAAGCCTCCTAGTATATGGAGCACTCCGTTCACCTTTTCTTTATTGAACAAGCGATCGCAGATGAAGCCCACAATCAAAGGGGCGAATACCGCAGCCCAGGTCTGGGTAGCGTAGGCATTGCCGATGATGCTGTTAAGCCCCTCTTTATCCTTGAAAATGATGCCCAAATAGGCTCCCATAGGAAGAAAGAAAGCTCCCCAAACAAAAAATTGGAGGAACATCATCACACAAAGCTGAACCCTAACGGTTGTGGACATAACGATTACTCTGCAGGAGTGACGGATGAGGTTTAAGCGGAGAGTCGGAAAGTGTAAACCATCCGCACTCGTGAGAAAAGCATCCCAACAGCGACCTTTTGGGCCATTCCAGCGGGAATGAGGTTGCAAGCCCTTAAAATCGGCCCATCCTCATTGGCCTGGCTTTCTGAATCTCTATTTCCAGCGATTCGCTCAAACCCTAGAACAGGCAAAACTTATCGTACTTAGGCGAGAATTTTTGTCAGCACGTTGCCTGCCACGTCTGTAAGGCGAAAGTCTCTGCCGTTATAGCGATACGTCAACTTTTCGTGATCCATCCCAAGCAAATGGAGAATCGTTGCATGTAGGTCATTGATATGCACTTTGTCTACAGCAGCCTTATACCCTACTTCGTCCGATTCTCCATAACTTACTCCTCCACGCACTCCACCACCGGCAAGCCATGCCGTAAAGCAATGAGGATTATGATCGCGTCCAGGCTTGTCGGATATCTGAGCGACTGGCAATCGCCCAAACTCTCCACACCAAATCACTAGCGTTTCATCGAGCAAACCTTTCTGCTGCAAATCCTCCAGCAGAGCAGCGACGGGTTGATCGGTCTCTCCTGCGAATTGTGAATGGTTACCTTGAATATCACTGTGACCATCCCAAGATCGCTGGTTCTCCATACCTCCGGAATAGATTTGAACAAACCTTACACCTCGCTCTACCAATCGGCGCGCGGTCAAGCATTGTCGCGCGAAATGATCGCACTCAGGTTTATTCACTCCATAAAGCTCATGGATATTGGCCGGCTCTTTTTCAAGATCCAAGGCTTCAGGCGCTGCCATTTGCATACGATAGGCCAATTCGAAGCTTTCAATACGAGCCGACAGTTCGCTCTCAGAAGCCTGCTTCTCCAAGAACGTTTGATTGAGTTGTTTGAGCAGGTCCAGTTGCTGGCGTTGCGACTGTGAAGTCATGCCGCTGGGCATTTGAAGATTGTCGATTGCAGGACCACTCGACTTCAAATGAGTCCCTTGAAAGACCCCCGGCAAAAATCCAGAACTCCAGTTAGCCGCATGTCCTTTGGGTAATCCCCTTCCTTTCGGATCGCTCATCACGACAAAGCCTGGAAGATTACGACTGGTACTTCCTAAACCATAAGTGACCCATGAGCCGACGCAGGGAAATCCCATGCGTGCCATCCCCGTGTTCATCATAAAGAGGGCAGGGGAGTGATTGTTGGACTCGGTGAAACCGGAATGGATAAATGCCATCTTGTCGACGTGCTTGCCCAGGTTCGGAAAGATTTCCGAAACCATTTTGCCGCATTCTCCTTGTGGCGAGAACTTGAAAGGACTTTGCATCAATCCGCCAACTGCGTTTTTGAAAAAGCCAGTCGTATCCTCAAAGCCACCGTCGAACTCTTTGATCGACTTACCATTCCATTTGGTCAACCCTGGTTTATAGTCCCAGGTATCAACTTGACTAGGTCCACCATTGACGAAGATCCAGATCACATGCTTAGCTTTGGCAGCAAAATGAGGTTGCTTCTCTGTCAACGGATCCAAGGTACTACTATCCAACGCGTCGGCCGCAGCCAATTCGTTTTCCTGCAGCAACATATTGGCCAAAGCCAACAGTCCCATGCCGCAACCGGTTTGCCCAAGCCATTGCCTTCTGCTCCAGTGGCGATAATCAGATTGTTTGAGAGTATTAGCTTTCATGGCTTCATTATTCCCTGTAACACGCTTTGCTGCCTCAAGGCTTTCGTTTGACTTGCCTATCGGTAAGCACTTAGTTTTATCTCGGAGCAAATCAATCAACCCAACTAATCAACGTAAACCAGTTCGTTCATCGACAAGATCGCCTGGCAAAAATCCACTCTTGCAATCATTGCGGCATTCGCCAAATTCTTTTGCTGATAAACGGCCGCTTGCGAATTCAAAAATCCCTTAGCAATTTCGATTTCATGCGACTCTGGAGTACGACCAAAGGCAATTCGATACGCTTCCACAATTGCCGCCGAATCGTCTAGATCCTTTAGTTTCGAAGCGAACCCCTCTGCATAGCTTCTGGCCTGGGGACTATTCATAAATGCTAAAGCCTGCGGCGCGATGGTTGTCACCGAACGCTGACCAATACCAACCAAATGCTCAGGCCAATCGAAGAGCAACATCATCGGAATCAATTGACTTCGTTTGATGAAGAAATAGATGCTGCGACGGCGCATGTTCTGGTCGAGTGTTCCAGGACCGAACTGCGTTGGATCAAGCTTTCCTGAGATCGCTAGCAGACTATCCCGGATAGCCTCGCCTTCCAATCGCCGAATCGGAAAATGCCAGAGCAACCGATTCTCTCGATCAGTAGCCAAACGATCGCCCGCAGACTGCTCGGCAGCAAAATCGCTCGCGACTGCATCCTCAGTCGACTGACTGTTCTGCATATAAACGGCGCTAGTCATGATCAATTTGTGCATACGCTTGAGATGCCAACCGTTCTGAATCAAATCGGTCGCGAGCCAATCGAGCAACTCAGGATGCGATGGCAACTCACCCTGCTTTCCAAAGTCGCTAGGCGTGGCCACAAGGCCACGACCGAAATGATGCTGCCACAAACGATTAACGATCACTCGAGCGGCCAAATGCCCGGCACCATGATCTGCATCGGTAATCCAGTTCGCCAAAGATGCGCGGCGATAAGTGGTGCGAGTCCAACCCTCGGGTGGTGCGACTTTCCAGTAATCCTCTTTCTTTCCATCTCGCATCAAAACTTGCAGATATCCTGGCTCCACTTCGCCTCGCTTTTGCTGAACATCTCCGCGAATCAATAAAAAGGTCTTGGGATAGAAATGAGGAAAGCCACGATCGTCGGCATGATGAGGTAAATGAGGCATACCTTCAGTAGTGACCAAGACTTTCTGTTTGGCAACAGGTGGCCCCGCAGTTTTTAAAGCATCAAGCTTTCCTTTGACCGCGCGATAGCCAGCGATCTGCGAAGCAAGCCAATTTTTGGCAGACGCGTATTCAGCCGACTTCACATCGAGATTCTTTTTCAGGCTCTTTAAGGCGACTAGCACCGCTGGATCAATCTCTTCTTTTCCAACCGACGGCATCAACCCTTGATCCGCACTCCAAGAGAGACGAATCTTGCCGGGGATATGAGCGGCATTGGGATGGTTGCAAACCATCACGACTTGAATCTTCGTCGACTTCTCCAAAGAGAGAGGCTCAGCCAATTCAAAGACTGCTGCTTGGTCTTTTCCAATACCTCCCATGTCAACGGCCCAACCGGAAACGCCATCGTTATCGATCGAGGCAGCTACTGAGAGCATACCGCTATCTTGTTGGTGAGTGGCTGTTGCTTTGGCAAAGCGAACGGTCGAATTCAACTTACCTTCTGAATCGATGACCTGAAGGTAAATGTCACCGAGGGCGAAATTACCGTTGCCAGCTCGCCCCGGGCCGCGCTGGGGTAAGCGATCATCGGCGAGGCATTCCAGTCGTAGAGCTTGCCACTTCCCGCTCGGTAGTTCGCAATCGATCGTGTAGACATCTTTGGCAGGGGCGCTTCCTTCTGCCAGCCAAGATCCATCAGGCTGCCGAGTCATCTTGGTGCTGGCCGAAGTGCTTATGGCGGTGATCCCACCTCCCCGCCATGGGCCGATATTCTCTGCAGCATCGGGATTCCAAGCTTCGAGCCATTGGCGAATATCGCTCTCAAGCTTTTCCTCTTCATACTTGCGAACATCGCGTTCTGCAGCAGCTACACTTTGCTCAAACGCTTCGCGCTGTTTGGCGCTCTTGGCAGGATCGAGATCGAGTTCGACCTCGGAACGAATCGCATACGCCATATTCGCAGCCATTCGATAATAATCGGCAGCTGGAATCGGATCGAACTTGTGTGCATGACAACGCGCACAACCGATCGAAACGCCCAGAATCGCTGTGCCGATCGTATTGGTCATATCATCAAGTTCATCATAGCGCGACGATTCGAACTCCGCTTCCGTCAACTGAGTTGGAAATGCACCACCACCAAGAAAACCAGTTGCCATCATCGCCAGCGGGTTATCGGGCTGAAGCTCATCACCGGCGATTTGCCACCGCACAAAGTCATCGTAGGGAAGATCTTCATTGAGAGCGCGAATAAGAAAATCGCGATAGTGATATGCCGTTGGCCTATCGTAATCCTGCTCATATCCATGAGATTCAGCAAACCGAGCAATATCCATCCAGTGCCGAGCCCAGCGTTCGCCATAATGAGGCGATTGCAGCAAACGATCGATCAGTTTCTCGTAGGCTAGGGGATCGGTGTCGTTGATGAAGGCATCCACTTCCTGGGGCGAAGGTGGCATGCCGATTAAATCGAAAAAAGCGCGGCGAATCAACCGACGTTTATCGGCTAACCCATTGGGGCGAATCGCTGCATCCTGCAGCTTTCTCAAAACGAATTGATCGATAGGCGTTTTAATCCAGGATGCTCCAGCCGACACTGGCGGCGGTGTGACTGGACTGAGGGGACGAAATGACCAAAAGTTTCGCTCAGTATCAGAAATCGCCGTGGGCTTATTGCTATCTGTCGCGGCTCGCTCGACCAGCGGCTTACTGTAAGGTGCTCCAAGCTTTAGCCATTTTGTGATTTCAGCAATTGCTTCGTCCGGCAGTCTTTCGCCATCCTTGGGCATGTGAGGTTCTTCGTCATGTCGAATCACGGCGACCAAATGACTCTTGTCGATCTCCTTTAAATTGAGCAGGCCACTAGCGAGCAAGGATTCCCGTGTAGATAAATCGAACTCCCCTTCGATACTCTCTCCACCATGGCAACTCAAACAATGTTCCTTCAGCAAAGCTGCCACTTTGCTGCTGAACAATTCCAAGCCAGCCTTCATTTGAGCAGCATGTTCGGGAGGAACTTTTTCTTCAGCGCTGTCGGCCCCATTCGCTTTAGCATCTGGAGCAGTTTGCTGCGCTGACGTCGCTTCAATTGCATAGACAGAAAGTAGCAGCGTCATCACCGAAAGACGAAAGGTTCTCGCGAGCGAGGTATTATGGAATCGAATTGAGAGAGCTAGAGAAACTGGCATCGACAGGATCCGAGTTAAAGGTGGGAGGCTCGGTCGAAATTCGGAAGGAAACCTAACCGGTCATTGTAACCTCACCGGGGACATGAAATAAGCTTCGGAGTTAACTTTTGTCCAAGCCTGCGATTCTTAATCCGCAAAAATCCTCTTAAATCTAAATGGCTTTCGATACGATTCTCGAAATTAAGAATCCACTAACCGCAACACGGAAGCCACCTATGACGCCTAACGGCCTCAGATCGCGATGAGTTAAACGACAAAGTCATCCCAAACGCCACAAAACATCACGAACGACTCTACCCCAACAACCTTTTGGCTGATGCTGGCATCCCCAGGATTGCATACCCATAGGTTAGATTACCGGCGAATATCCGACTTGAACGCCCTACTTGCTATTGTTTGCGATGGCATTTGCTCTTATCGAAGCGACCGATTTAAAGTGAGAACTCCTCCGAAAGACGAAAGTGCCTCTCTTTTCAGCCTGGGCGACTGTCGGGAAACGATGTTCTTGCTATATAATGCGATGGACGTGTAGGATTTCCTCTTTGCAGCGATTTAAGCTTCAGGGGAATCGCTAGCCCGATTGGGATGCCCAGGCAGTGTGGCGCCGGAAAGCTTGGAGTTATCAGCTTCTGCGGTTGAACTATTTGAGATCATCTCGACCTTGAGCTCATCTGGATAGTCGGCTCGTGAAAGAAATACCCGAGAACAAACTCCAACGAGCAGAAGATCTCGTGAATCGCCAGCAACATGCTTGTACTCAAAGCAAATGACTCTACAGAAATTGGCTCAACAGTGACGACTCAGAACGAAACTATCCGAGGCGAATCCGTTCTGCAACGATTGGCAAACTATCAACCCTCCGGGCGAAGCAGACTTGGACGCTTAACGGGCGTGAGGATTGCAGCTACCGGAAGTTTTCTTCCTCAGAGGATTGTACCCAACGAAGAACTCGCCGACTTGGGTTGCGACAGCCAATGGATCATTCAGCGAACTGGGATCGCTCAGCGGCGGTATGCGGATCCCGATCAAGCGACTAGCGACTTGGCAGTAGAAGCGGCGCGACGATGCTTAGAGAACGCCAACGTTTCAGCTAACGACGTCGACTTGATTATCGTTGCGACAATGACCCCCGATCAACAAACACCTTCCACAGCTTGCATCGTCCAGAACAAGTTGGGCTGTATTGCACCGGCGGTCGATATGAATGCTGCTTGTGCTGGTTTCATGTACGGACTGGTCACGGCCAGTCAATACATCAAGTCCGGTTGTGCTCGAAACGCGCTGGTGATCGGCGCTGAAGTGATGAGCCGGACAGTGAACCCAAAGGATATCAAGACCTACCCACTCTTTGGAGATGGTGCCGGAGCGGTGCTGATTCAGCCTAGCGATGATGACGAACAAGGGCTTGTCAGTTACACGCTAGGATCAGAAGGGGCTGGGGGCTCGTCGCTCTGCATTCATGCCGGCGGCAGTCGGGAACCACTCAATTCAGAGAATCTTGCTGCTGGTCGACAGTTCATGGTAATGGATGGTAGAGCGGTCTTTAAATGGGCCGTCCGAGTTGTAGTCGACAGCACGATTGACGTCCTCGGAGCAGCCGGCTGGTACCCCCAAGAACTCGATGGAATTTTTCTTCATCAGGCCAACTTGCGAATCATTGATTCCGCCGTAGAAGATTTCGGCGTTGAGCGCGATCGCCTTTGGATCAATTTGGACCGCTTCGGCAACACCTCTGCGGCAAGCATCCCGCTAGCACTAGATGAAGCGAATCAGCAAGGAAAAATTAAACCCGGAAACAAGCTTCTTCTTTCTGGGTTCGGATCGGGTCTCGTCTGGGGCACCGCAGCTTTCAGATGGTAATTACCTCGAAATCTTAGGTTGAATACTCCTTTTTAGCCCAGCAAAAACCGCTTTTTTTGAGGGCTACATGGGACAACTCGCCGCAAATGCTTTGGGAAAGCCAAAACCGAGCCCTGAAACATACAAAGAGTCTGCCAAGTAATTACACTACTGTTAGTGGATACCGGTCGGTAAAGTATTTTAGGTTTCCACAATTTTAATGGTATCCGCTTACAAATCGGCTTTCTGGCATGCGAACTTTTCTCAAATGGCTATTGGTCTTGTTAGTCCTCGGGGGCGTTGGGACCGCCGGCTATTTTCCAGCGATGAAGTACTGGAAAGAACGAACTCGAGTGCGCTACCGCACTCAATCGGTCAGCAAGGGCGATATCATCCTGGTTGTCAATTCAACAGGTGAAGTCCAACCGGTTCAAAAGGTTTCCATTGGCTCATTCGTAAGCGGTCCAGTTAAGGAACTCTTCGTCGACTTCAATGATCCTGTCAAGAAGGACCAAGTTCTAGCGACCATCGACCCGAAGCTTTATGATTCCGCCGTTTTGCGTGATACGGCGATTCTAAAGACTCGCGAAGCGGAAGTGAAACGAGCAACAGCGAGACTGCAGCAAGCTAAGAATGCCGAACGTAGAGCTGCGGAATTGCGCGAGATCAATCCTGAATTTATCTCGGAGACCGAGTTCGACGAACTACTTTTTGCGAGAATGGCTCAAGAAGCCGAACTCACCGTTGCAGAGACCAATGTTGACCAAGCTATGGCCAACTTAGAGAACTCAAAAACCAATCAAGGCTATACACGCATCTTAGCACCGGTTGACGGTATCATCATCGATCGCAAAGTGGATCCAGGCCAAACCTTGGCTTCTCAGTTTCAAACTCCTGAGCTCTTTGTGATCGCTCCAGATCTCGATAAGGTCGTGAACATTTTCGCCTCTGTCGATGAAGCGGATATCGGACTTATCCGCCGAGCTCAACAAGAGGGACAACCTGTTCGATTCACCGTTGATGCTTATCCTGAAGAAATTTTTGAAAATGGTAAGATCAAGCAGGTTCGTCTATCGAGTTCAACAGAACAGAACGTTGTCACCTACCCGGTCGTTGTCGAAACTCCCAATGCTAAACTTAAACTTCTGCCTGGAATGACAGCCAATCTGTCGTTCCAAATCGAAAAGAAAGATCAGGTACTAAAGATTCCTAACGCTGCCTTGCGTTTCTATCCTGACCGAGCTCGCGTTCGGCCCGAAGATCGCGTTATCCTCGATGGAGTTAACGAAGAGAAAGCGGAAGAGAATGTCGCGGCAAATCAATCCGCCTCCGAGACATTTCAGGCAAATCAAAAACGTCGAGAACGATTCGTTTGGGTTGAAGAAGGGGAGTTTCTCAAAGCGATCAAAGTTAAAATCGGCATTTCAGATAGTCGCTACACGGAACTGCTCGAAGGGGAAGTGCAAGATGGACTCGCTTTGATTATCGGCGAGAAACCAAGGGAATAACGAACAAGGAATCGACGCCCCAATACGCGTCTCAAAGGATTAAAAGGACTCAATCATGCCCAAGGTCTTCCGGTGCTTGCGGATTCTTTCGATCGCCGTTGGTGCGATCGCTGTTTTTGGTATGCCAGGAAGCCTTGGCGTTAGCAATCTCTTGGCGCAAGAGACTACCGCGACGACATCGCCAATTACATCGCTCGAAGAAACGATCAAATCACGAATCGATAAGCTTTGCAAAGCAGGCCAGGCAGAAAGGCAAGCCCTCCTCAGCGAGATCCTCGATTCGGCTGGTATCACCCATCGCCTAGAATCATTCACACGTGGCAGTGCGACTGGCAAGAACATCGTCGTTGACGTCCAAGATGAACCACAGACAGGCACAGAAGAAAACAAGACACCATGGATTGTCTTGGGAGCTCACATGGATCGAGTGCAACTTGGACAAGGTGCCGTCGATAATGGTGGCGGTTGCGTAGCCCTGATGGCGCTGATTGAAAAACTAAAAAAGCAGCCTTTGAAAAACGCCAAAGTAACCGCTCTCTTTTTCGATCTTGAAGAGCGCGGCCTGCTGGGTTCTGCCGCTTATGTAGAAACCCTTAAAGAGAAGCCCACGCTTTTTATCAATATGGATGTTTTCGCATATGGTGACCAAGTGTGGCTCTACTCACCTAAAGCGGATCACCCGTTTGTAAAGGCCGCTGAAAAAGTTGATGGCAATCATCCACTAACGCTTGAATTTGCAGAAGCTTACCCACCAAGCGATCACCTCTCATTCAAAGGTGCTGGTCACCCTGCTGTGTCTTTTTCATTACTCCCACCGGCTGAGGTTCAAGAGCTGGAAAAAATGTTCGGAGGCGACCGAACCATCAAACCAAAAATTCTACAGCTGATCCACACCGCCGACGATCTTCCCGCAAAAGTGCAACCGGCGGCGATGGCTTCTGGCATCGATTTTATGGACCAAACTCTGCGACTTTGGTACTCAGAGCAAATGCCTAAATAGGCTCTACTCCGGCTTCTGCCATTTCCCTGCTGACTTTTCCACAGGATACTTGAGCGCATTGCGATCCATTTTGGATCGCAGTGCGGTGCTTAAATCCAGGTTCATGACATTGGCGATACCTAAAGCGTAGGCAAGGCAATCTGCCAACTCTTCCGCAATTAATGCCCTATTCTCTTCCTCCCATATCACTTCACCTGATTCCTCAAGCGTGCGCCACTGAAAATGCTCCATTAATTCAGCAGCCTCGATCGCCAAAGACATAGCGAGATTCTTTGGATTGTGAAACTTCTCCCAGTTCCTCTCACGCACGAACTGTCGTACCACATTTTTCAATTCTTCTACCGTGGTAACGCCGTCGTTAGGACCATCTTTTTCAGTCAACTGCATGCACTCCCCTCCCCACCAGCTGAACACCCCCTTGTCGACTCTTCGATCCGTCGAGTAGGTTGACGCGTCGGGATAATACCACACGACTCAAAGACTTCCTATTTGTCCTTGGAGATCGTGGTATTTAAGTGCGAATTTCCCGCTGCAGCAATTTGTCGCAACAATAACGCTGCACACGTTGATTCCATAATCTTTACTCGCCCAACAAGGAGTTAAAAATGTCCGTCTTAGTCCAGAAGCCAGCCCCCGATTTCAAAGCTCAAGCTGTGATGGCCGATGGTAGCTTCAAGGAAATCAGCTTGGCCGATTACAAAGGCAAGTACGTTATTCTGTTCTTCTATCCGCTCGACTTCACCTTTGTTTGCCCGACGGAGATCATTGCCTTCTCCGACGCTGCGAAGTCTTTCGAAGCACTTGGTGTGCAGTTGCTAGGCGTTTCCGTCGACAGCCACTTCAGCCACTTGGCTTGGCGAAATACGCCACGCACCCAGGGCGGTCTAGGTCAGATCGACTACCCATTGATCGCTGACCTCAACAAACAGATCGCTCGAAGCTATGACGTTTTGGTCAATGATGCGATTGCACTGCGTGGTTTGTTCCTAATCGACAAACAGGGCATCGTCCGCCACCAAGTCGTGAACGATCTGCCGCTCGGTCGCTCCGTTGAAGAAGCTCTGCGTACCGTAAAGGCATTGCAGTATGTCGAGACTCACGGTGAGGTTTGCCCCGCAAACTGGAAGGAAGGCTCTCGAACCATCAAGCCAACCGTCGACGCAAGCAAAGAATTCTTTAAGGCTGAGTATTCGAAATAGTTTCAACGCTGTTTCATGACACTTCGTATCGCAATGAAATTCCCTCGGTGGCTTACCGTCACCGAGGGATTTGCATTTATCGAATGACTCTCTTGCGATTCAGACCAGTTCCCGGTGCTGCTGTATAGAATCTTTAATTCATAATTGCATCAATTTTTGCTGCAAGAATAAAGTCATTCTCGCTAAGACCACCAATGGCATGAGTCCAAATCTCGACCCGCAACATGCGATAGCTTTCCAAATGCAAATCGGGGTGATGCGCCTCTTCTTCTGCTAACTGACCGATCGCATTGATCTTTTCCAGGCCGATCACAAAGTTTTTAAGCTTCCACGTTTTAGAAATCCGCTTTCCATCTTCTGACAAAGTCCACTGATTCAGTTGCTCCATTAATTTTCTTGCTTCCTCGAGGGAGCAGGCCTCGACCCCTCCTTCGCACGGAACACATTTCTTAGCTCTTAACAAATCACCACTTCCAGTACTCATGGTTTTCAGACCTTTATATCAATTCACAGACTAAGCTTTTGGCACAACAATCGCTAAAACAAAAGCATCCAATCCAGACAGAGGATCGATAAAGCTTTGCCACGCTTTCCGGCAGGTAGTAAACTATAGGGCGGTGGCCAAGGCGAACAGTGGTTGAATTTAATTGGTCGGACCTTTACCGTGAATCGTTGCCCGAGTTTATCCTTTGCAGAAAGTTCTGATGATCGGCCGGTTTGGTTTCACCATACCCAATGCGTCAGTCTTTTTCGCTTTGCCTACGCCAGCGTCCTTTACGTTTTTTTCTTTGCTGGATTTGTAGTTTTAACACCCAATCTGCAGGGTCAGTCACCTGCGGACTTGAAAAACTCTCTTACTTCCAGAATTCAGCCGTTACTGACCCAATACTGCGGAGATTGCCATTCCGGCGCCAAAGCTGAAGCAGGACTTCGATTGGAGGAATTTGATACTCCGGAAGAGATCCTGATCGCTCGCCGAACATGGCTGAAAATCCAACAACAGATCGAAGCAGGCATCATGCCTCCGTTGCAAGCCGAAGCTCTGCCGAGCAAAGAACGGGTTGAATTAATCGAATTCATCTCCAAGGCAACGAATTCTATGGATTGCGTAAAAGATCCCAACCCAGGACGCGTTACGGTTCGTCGGCTCAATCGATTCGAATACGCAAATACAGTCAAAGATCTAACGGGGATCGATTATCCAGCAGCAGTGGACTTTCCCGGAGATGACGTTGGATATGGTTTTGACAATATTGGGGATGTGCTCACCTTGCCACCGCTGTTGCTTGAAAAATATATCACTGCTGCTGAAGAAATTTCGAAAGCAGCGATCGTCGTACCAGCGAAGCCGCAAGAGCATCGAGTGGAATGGCCGGGGGCTCAATTGAAGATTGATAAAGGTGGACGCGCTTCGGGTAATGCAGCTTCACTTTTCAGTTCAGGGGAAGCCTACGTGCAAGAGCAGATACCCTGGCCCGGAACCTATAATTTGGTCGTCACTGCATCGGGAGACCAAGCAGGCGATGAACCGGTGAAAGCGGCGGTCGTCGTCGATGATAAAGTCATTCGCAAGCTTACAATCTCCAACAAACATGGAGAGCCTAAGGACTTCGAGATTCCGTTACGCCTAAAATCAGGACGACGCAAAATCTCAATCTCCTTCCTCAATGACTTCTATCAAGAGAAGGGTAAAGATGGAAAGAAAGAAGATCGCAATCTCTGGGTTGAGCATCTTTCGCTTTCTGGTTCTAAACCAGCGGTGAAAATACCCGAGGATCAATTACCTGAATCGCATCGTAAATTGATTTCCGTTGCTCCTAATGACGAGATTTCTGTTGAACAAGCTACACTCAGCGTCGTGCAACGCCTGGCCAATCGTGCTTTCCGAAGACCTGTAGCCAAGGCGGAACTGCAACGTTTCACTTCTCTCGCCGAGCGAGTTCAGAAGGATGGCGAGTCCTTTGAAGCATCGGTCCAGGTTGTGCTCCAAGCATTGCTCGTATCGCCTCAATTTTTGTTCAGAATTGAAGTAGATCGGGCCCCTGAAGGCACTGAGAAGTTTGCGAAACTAAATGACTTCGAGCTTGCCTCTCGTATCTCATATTTTCTCTGGAGTAGTATGCCGGACGATGAACTATTCAAACTCGCATCCCAAAAGAAGCTACAGGATGAGAATGTACTTCGCGCTCAAGTCGAACGAATGCTGAAGGATCGTCGAGCGAATGAGTTTGTGGAAAACTTCGTTGGACAATGGCTGCAGTTACGAAAGCTCGATGATTTTCAACCGAGCAAGCAAAACTTTCCGGAGTTTAGTGAGTCGATTCGCAATGCCCTGAAACGAGAGACATTCACCTTCTTCGCTGCTGTTATGAGAAACGACGAAAGTGTGCTAAATCTTCTCGATTCCGACTACACCTACCTCAATGCAGACCTAGCAAAGTTCTATGGAATTCCAGGTGTTGAAGGAGAGCAGTTTCGCCGAGTATCTCTGGCTGGAAGCGTTCGTGGCGGATTGCTGACACAAGCAAGTGTTTTGGCGGTTACCAGCAATCCCACTCGCACCAGTCCGGTTAAGAGAGGAAAATTTGTACTGGACAACCTGCTTGGTACTCCACCGCCGCCTGCACCACCTGGTGTGCCAGAACTCAAAGACAAAAAGGAACTTCAAGGGACGTTACGTCAACGCATGGAACAGCATCGTCAGGATCCAGCCTGCGCTGCTTGCCATCAACTCATGGATCCACTCGGTTTTGCATTGGAGAATTTTGATGCGGTCGGTCGATGGCGAGAACAGGACGAGGGAACGCCGATCGATTCCAAAGGGGAACTTCCAGGAGGCTTGAAAGTCGATGGAGCTCTAAGCCTACGCAAGCTTTTGCGCGAAAAATATCAAGATCGATTCGTGCGAAGCCTGATTGAGAAAACAATGACCTACGCGCTCGGGCGCGGCTTGGATTACTACGACCTCTGCGCGGTTGAGAAAATCGAAGCGGAACTAAAGAGAAACGATTATCGATTTTCGGTAATGATTCTTGAGATTCTCCGCAGCGATGCTTTTAGAAAGGTAGGCACCAGAAGCTTATGACCTCCCCTAGAATTTCTCGAAGAAGATTGCTCAAAGCTGGAAGCGTCTGTTTAGGTTTGCCTTTGCTCGAGGCGATGGCGGTTCCGATGCGTAGCGTCTTGGCGATGGCCCCCAAAGCGAAAGTGCGGATGGGATTCTTTTATGTTCCCAACGGTATGCATATGCCGGATTGGACGCCAAGTGCAACCGGCCGAAAATTCGAACTCGCTGGAACGCTGAGCCAATTAAAGCCCTTTGAAAAGAAGATTAGCGTCCTCAGCGGACTGACCCTCGACGGTGCTCGCGCGCATGGTGACGGGGGAGGGGATCACGCCAGAAGCGGAGCTGCCTTCTTGACGGGTGCACATCCTCGCAAAACGGATGGAGCCGATATTCAAAATGGGATTAGCGTCGATCAAGTTGCAGCCCAGGCAATCGGTGCAGAGAATCGATTCGCGAGCCTTGAATTGGGTTTGGAAGGTAGCGCTCAATCGGGCAACTGTGATAGCGGTTACTCTTGTGCCTATTCGTCGAACTTGTCATGGCGCAATTCAACCAGTCCGCTCGCCAAGGAAATGAATCCTGCCGCATTATTCGACCGGCTTTTTGGAGTTCGAGCAAACTCGGAACCTGCAGCGAATGACACTGCCGATTTAAAGCGATATAGGCGATCGATCCTCGATGCTGTACTTGGCGAAGCGAACGACTTGAAGAAGTCACTGGGGCAAAACGATCAGAGAAAACTAGACGAGTACATGTACTCGGTGCGAGAAATCGAAAACCGTCTCGGAAAAGCAGATCCGCTTGGCATTGCAGATGCCGAGAACCTCAAATTCCCTCGACCACCCGGAGTTCCCAAAGAGCTCGACGAGCACTGCCGTTTGATGCTCGACATGTACACGCTCGCGTTGCAGACCGACAGCACACGAATTATTTCGTTTATGTTTGCCAACGAAGGAAGTAATCGCGCTTATTCGCAAGTTGGAATCTCCGAAGGGCATCACGAGCTTTCTCATCATGGAAAGAGCGAAGATAAACAGCAGAAGATTGCCAAGATCAATCGCTACCATGTTTCTAAACTTGCTTATTTGCTAGAACGCCTTGATAGTGTCAATGAAGGTGAATCAACACTTCTGGATAACTGCATGCTCATCTATGGAAGTGGTATTTCCGATGGCGATCGCCACAACCATGATGATCTGCCGATCTTGCTATGCGGCAAAGCTTCGGGCCGTATCAAGGAACCGCAACATTGGTCGTTCCCCAAAGATACACCGCTATGCAATCTCTATCTTTGGATGCTGTATCAAATGAGCGTTAAGACGGACAGCTTCGGGGATAGTAATGGCGTGCTGAAGCTTGCTTGAATCGTTGCCCCGTACGGGGCTTAGCATGACGACCACATTGATTCAAAATATGTGACCGAAGTTCTATGTCGTAGTAGGAAAGACGGGGCGGAACGACAACCTGGAATGACCGATGGGGCGCCTTAAGCAAGTGTAAGGGTTGCAGCGAATTCCTTTTCGAGCTTGTAGACCATCTTTGCTAGTTAGCCAATCAATTACTTCGTATCTGCCGGTTGCGGATCTGGAAGCATCAACCATTTTTTCAGATGCGCCTTCTGATCGTCGCTCGATTCCTTCACCAATTCCAGCTTCCAACTATTCTCTGGTTTTGCGCCGAGAGTTAGCGGGAGTTCGAGCAATTTCCCGCGACGCGCTAGCAGCAACTTGATGACATCACCTGCGCGATAATGACTTAGTCGCTCGGTTGGGTCGCCGGAAATGCGATAGTCATCGATCGCGATCCATTCGTCATCCACATTCACCCCAGCCTGATCAGCGGGGCTGCCGCGAAGAATTTTCTTAAAAGTTAACTTGCCATCAACCGTAGCTGTGTCAGCACCAAGATAGGTTTCTGGTGCTGCATTGGCAGCGGCTGGCTTATTCGTTTTGAACTGCAATCCATACCAACTCATCACATCGTCATAAGATAATTCATCGGTCGAATGGACATGTTTATCGAGCCAAAGACCAACATCCTGGCCGGCGATCGACGAGACGATCGCACTAAAATCCTGCATGGTATAGCCGGTATCTCTGTGATTCTTCCAAAGCTGACGCATCACGTCATCCAGAGAGGCAGATCCCCCGGTTTTTTTCTGGATTTGAGCATCTAGCAACAATGCTAGAACAGCGCCTTTGATGTAATAGGAGATACGCGAGTTACCCGCGTTTTCATCGGGCCGGTAAAGTTTGATCCAGGCATCCTTCGATGAGTCTGCAAGACTCTGGACATCACGGCCTGGGGTTCCTTGTAGGTTAGCAATCGTCTTGGAAATTCGATCGAGATACTCGTCGGTTGTCATCAGGCCGCTGCGTGCGACCAACAGATCGTCGTAGTAGCTCGTGATACCTTCGGCGATCCACAATTCATCGAAAAGTTGTTCACGTTCATAGTCGTATTGCTTGAGTGTTTTCGGACGCAATCGCCGAACGTTCCAGGTATGAAAGAATTCGTGACTGGCTAGGCCCAACCAGCCTAGATAACTGTCGCGCTTTCGTTGCTGCCAACGACTAGTCATCAGAACGGAACTATTATCATGCTCTAAACCGCCACCACTCTCAGCGGCGATATTTAAAAAGATATAATCGTTGTACGGAATGTCTTGCCAAAACTGCTGGTGCTGACCGACGATCTTCACAAGATCTTCGGTCGCTTTCTTGGTATCCCAAAGACGATCGGCAGCCACTGTCGCAAGCCGATGCTTACGATCGCCGACCACAAAGGTCTCAATGTTCAATGCCCCAATCAAAATAGGACTGTCTACGAGAACATCAAAGGAAGAAGCTTCAAGAGTAACGCCAGCAGTCTTATCGACAGTAGGAAGCGCTGTGGCGACATCGGGCCAATGCGGTGGAAGAACCAGCCGAACACGATGGGTACCGTTGAGATGCTCGGCAGGTGTTAGAAACGTTGCCGCTCCCGTCAGAAACGCCCAATCGGACTCAACCCAATTAGTGCGAACGCTCAATTCGCGGCAGTAAAGCTTGTATCGAACGATGATCTGCTCGCTACCTTGCGTGGTAACAACCCAGCGATTTTTAAGCGATTTTCGAATAGGTAATTTAGTACCATCAGCTGCGCGAATCGCTTCGATCCGCTCAATATTTCTGGCGTATTCGCGAATCAAATAGCTTCCAGGCGTCCACGTTGGCATCATCAACTCAATTTCCGCTTTACCCTGAGAAGGAAGCGTTAACTCGATGTCAACTAAATGCCGCGGAGCATCTGTAAAAGAGATCGTGTACTGCATGACTGGATCCGGCACCGTTGCAATCAAGCTAAGAAGTAACAATGTGGAAAACATATCATTAGGTTCCTTGTTTGCACCAGTGCACTGACTTTAACGAGGCCCACGCTAGATTTTGCCAGGATCCGAATTCCTGCACCAAACCAGTTGTTGGCACGAGCAAGTTTCTAGCTTTCTTGTTCAATGAGCCGCCGATCACTTTACTACCGGTTCGCCGAAAGCTTGGCCTTGCGAACTTCAGCAAGCCCCGTAGGCTCAGTCAATCTGAATCACCAAAGTTAAAAATTTTCCAAATGATCAATTCCCTGGAAGACTGATCCGACTCATAGACTAGCTTAATCACCCAGGTTTCTATTTTCTTGCGGTAAATCCCTCGCCCCAGAGGATACGTGAATTTCGAGTTCATTTCCCCTCGTGCCAGTTGGGATCAAGATATCGGGAATGAAGCAGTTCTTGGGTCAATTCGTCCGGCCAGGCCTCTAAGGGTTCATAAGCTTGCCAGCTTCTCTGCATACCGGCAATCAACTCCTCGCGATCCACAGAGAGGTTGGTCAGAAAGTCCTGATGACTTCGGCGATTTCGATAATCTGGTTCGCGTGGTGGATAGCCCAACCATCGTTCTATTTTTTCGATTGGAAAGTCGTACAGAATTGTGCCGTGATAAAGGATCCAATCGCGTTTAATTCGCAAAGAGTTACCCGAAAACTTTCGTCCCCCAGTCTCCAAATCACACGTACCACTCCACTGAACCGGCGGCACTTCGCTGGGAATATTACCTATTGCTTCGCACAACTTTTCCATCACTTCCCGATGTGCGAGATTAATACTGCGTAGATGAGGTCGAGACTCCAGCGAAAGGATTAAAGAGTAGACGAGGCACCCAGGCCCCAGCACGACCGTCGTGCCGCCACTGCATCGTCGGACAACCGGAATAGCCTCACTGCGGACTTCCGACCGATTGACCTCTCCATCCAAACGCGAAGAGCGGCCAAGGATGACAGCTGGCGTCCCTGATTCCCAGATCCGCAATACTTCGTGCGGCGAATTCCCGAGCTCAGCAGCCTCTAGTAACGCTTCATCCAACGCAAGATTGGCCTCGATAGCAGGGAGCGTTAGTGGGAGGTATTTCATGAAAGCTAAAGCCGGAATCCAAGAAGCGTCGTTGCAATCGTTACACCTCCTTTAATTGTAATCCAACTTGGGAACTTCCGGGAAACCCTGATTCGTCCCCAATTACTGCTGAAAACCTGACTTGGATCGACTTTATTGACTAGGGAAAATGACAGCTTTGGGCGATCTGCAACGCGCACGTAACTTGTTTGCTGGCAATACCTTGCGTATTAAGTGTCCGATTCACGGACCAAGAAAAAAATTTTTTCTTCTTAAGTAGAGATTGGCTAAAGAGTTGGCGTGATAGGGGGGCCAAAGTGGGTTGCTTTTCATTTGAAAGAATAGGAGTCGTAGCCCACAATAACCCTATGAAGTTGAGGTTTTTCAGAACTTGAATTGTTTTGAAAAATTTCGCTCTGAATTGTCTTTTCGATTTTTGGGTTCCGCGTTTGCTTATTTGCGTTAAGTCGCAAGGATCTCGTTCATGCTTCAGCTATCGAGCCAAAAAGCTTTCCGATCTCTGGTGGTTGGTCACATCTTAGCGATCGCTTTTGCGAGCGATGTCGCTCTGAAAGCTCAGGACTGCCCACCCGTCTATCGCGCGGAACGGCAGATGATCTGGGTTCCAGAAGAAGTGACCACTTATCGTCTTGAGTATGAAACCACTCAAGAGGATCAGGAGGTTGTCTCCTACAGGCCCGTCTGGACCACTCGGTACGAGAAGCGTGAGTACACCGTTGCCAAACCCGTTGTTGAGACCAGTCAGCAGCAGGAAACCTATACCGTGCTGCGGCCTGTAACAACCACCACAGAAGTTGAAGAGCAGTATTACGAAACGACGATGGTAACCGAAACCGCGTCCCGTGAAGAAACCTACACGACGCTTCGACCGGTCACCGAGACTCAATACCAGACCCAACAGGTCATGGTCCAAAAACCAGTAACCGAGACACAGTACCAAAACCAGCAATACGTTGTGCAAAAACCGGTCACGGAAACGGTTTACCAACAACAGCAGTACACGGTGCAACGTCCTGTTACCGAAACCCAATACCAAACACAAAACTATGTGACTTATTCGCCGGTCACCACCATGCAAACGGCAGTGGTTGATCAAGGTGGCTATGTTCCTCAGCAAATCGTTACGCCTGGAGATACCACCTATCGATTGCGATGGGTTCCTGCAGGTATGAACTACAGCGCCATGAACTCACAAACTTACTATGGTCTCGGTGGCTTGGGATGGGTTCCCTACTACTCCGCACCACAAGTATCAACGCAGTGGGCCTACCAACCTAACTATCAGCAGGTAGCAGTTCCTCAAACCTCTTACATGCCACAAGTTCAGCAGCAGCAAGTGCCTGTTCAGGTCACGCGGATGCAGAACGAAGTGGTTACTCAGCAAGTTCCTGTTCAGGTAACCAAAGTTCAAAACGAAGTCGTTACGCAGCAAGTCCCAGTGCAGGTGACTCGCATGCAGAACGAACTCGTCACGCAGCAAATCCCAGTTCAGGTAAACCGCTACGAAACCGTGACTGAAAAGCGAGTCATTCCTTACTCGGTACAAAAGCCTGTCACCAAGGTTATGACTCGCAAAGTCCCTGTAACCAAGACAGAGTGGGTTGAGCAAAAGATGGTTCGGCCCTACACCGTTCAAAAGACTCGTGTTGAATATGAGAAAGTTGTTCGCGAAGTTCCCGTACAGGTTTACACGACCGAACGCGTTGTCAATAAAGTGAAGGTTACCAAACAGACTCCTCGATGGGTTGCCCACAAAGAAACTCGGCAAGTGCTCCGTCCAGTCGTAACTGCTACTCCGCTGAATTGGTTCGATCCATACAGCGCAGCAGTATCGGCTGGTTACCCATCGTTGAGCGTGGAAGAAGTTAGCAAGCCCGTGGCTCAAGACGCCGCTTCTTCCAAGGCTACTCCGATGGAAAAAATCAACATCCAACCACAGGCTGCTTCAGGTACACCAACTGAAGCCAAGAAGGAAGTGATCGAAAAAGCTACCGAAACAGCATCAGAGAAGCCAATCCTTCCAAGCGGTGACGCGAAAGAACCCAGCGAACCATCGCTGAAACTCAACGATGCAGGTAACGAAGCACCCTCGGCTACCACTCCATCCAACGAACCAACCAAGCCCGAAGCAACAGCAACCGCAGAAGCGGCCAAGGTGGAAGAAGTGAAGAAGGAAGAAGTTAAGCAGGACGAAGCACCCGCGAAAGAGGGTGCCGCGACCGAAGCTTCCGCCTCCGATAAAAAAGAAATCTAGAGCGCAAGCCGAGTCATCCGTTCTCCGACAAATTCGGCGGTCAACGGCTTTTCATTGCAGTTCAACACATTCTGCAGCTAACTGTCCAGCGTGCGGAATAACTCCTGAACTCTCAATTGCACTTCGTCAATCGTTGTGTGATGAGCCTTGGCGATGGAAGCGATATCTTCGTACTCGGGATAACAACGCTTGACCCCCGAAGGCGAATTAGTCACCTTGGCACGCACGGCACCCCAAGGTGTTGCTATATGAATCTCTGATCTTGGGAGCACGAATCGTGGCTCAGTGCGTACACGCATTCCCAGAGTCGTCGTGTGTTCCCATATCATGTCGCGAAAGAGTTGGATCTCATCGGGCTTGCAAAGCACCGTCAACAACTGACCTGGCCGATTTTTCTTCATCAGGATGGGAGTGCAGAAAACATCGGTAGCACCACGCTCGCGCAGGAACTCAAGGGCAAAAGCCAGTGACTCACCCGGCATGTCATCGACCTGAGTTTCCAAGACGGCAATCACATCCTGTTCGGCCGAAACTTGCTGCTCGCCGATCAACACTTTGAGAATATTCGCTTGTCCAGGAATGTCGCGAGTTCCAGCCCCATAACCAATCTGACTGATCGACATCGAAGGAACCGGGCCAAAGCTTGTGCAAAGGGTTGCCAGAATGGCCGCTCCTGTGGGAGTGGTCAATTCGGATTCAATTGAACAGGAACGAATTGGAATATTGCGAAGCAGTTCGGCCGTGGCTGGGGCGGGAATGCTCACCGTACCATGGTCGATCGTGATTTGGCCGCATCCGGTTGGCACCGTCGAGCAGGCAATTTGCTGAATCCCAAGGTAATCAAGAGCCAAAGCAACTCCGACAATGTCGCAGATCGAGTCAGCAGCCCCGACTTCGTGAAAATGTACTTTTTGAATCGTTGTTCCGTGAACCTTAGCCTCAGCCTCGCCAAGCTTCAAAAAGATTTTCTTAGCCGTAGCTTTGGCTGTCGCCGGAATGGTTGCCGAGCCGTCGATCATCGCGTCGATGTGGTGCAGATGCCGATGTTTGGTTTCCGGCTGTGTTTTCAGCTCCAAGTGCAGCGCCCGGAAACCGCATTTACGAGTCTCCTTAACAACCACTTCTACGGGCCCTATTCCTAGGGAGTTTAGATTTTGAGAAAGGTACTCGACTGGAGTTCCCGCATCGATCAGTGCCGCGAGTGTCATGTCTCCACTAATACCACTGATCGTGTCGAAATAGGCTATTTTCACTTACGGAATTCCTGATTGGCTGAGTAAAAAGCAGATTCGGCTCAAGCACCGTTTTGGCATTGCCAAGAGGCGTTAGCATGCTAGAATCCCGAATTCTTAAAGACTAAGCAAGTGCCGGTTCGAGGTTTTAAAGCAGCGGGACTTGGATCGCTGTGGAACTTGTGCCCGGCAGTCGATAACCAAAACTGTCGATGACGATTGCTGAATTGGTTGGTTGTTCGGACGAGATTAAGGTGGAACATGAAGGTTGTTTCTTCGATTGGCGCTTTGAAATTTCGACACCCTGATTGCCAAGTGGTGCGTCGCCGCGGTCGTTTGTATGTGATTTGCAAGAGCAATCCGCGATTCAAGATCCGTCAAGGTGGTGCTAAAGGCAAGAAAACCAAGCGATAAGAGCTTGGATTGTAAAAAGAGCAAACAAAAAGGCAGTCCGATACCGGTCTGCCTTTTTTCGTTGGAAAGCTGGGAAAACAAAGAAAGCCGCAGCAACTTTGCCACGGCTTTCTTCTTTGCTCTCTTAGATTAAACCAGCAATCGGCCGAGCTTTATGCTTCGATCGAATCGATCTTGATTCGAGTGTACAACTGGCGATGGCCAGTTCTACGGCGATAATTCTTGCGGCGATTGAACTTCTGGATGTACAGCTTATCGCCTTTTTGTAGGCCGACGACCGTCGCCGTGACCTTTGCACCCGAAATCATTGGTGTCCCCAACTTCAGGGGTGAGCCTGGACCACCAACAGCCAAAACGTTCCCAAACTGGAGGTTTTCGCCTGTTTCCGCACCTTCGCGGAAGTCGATATCCAGCATTTGGCCTGCAGAAACTTTATATTGCCGTCCGCCATCTACGATAATTGCGTATACGTCGCTCATGGAACTCAACCTGCCAAGGACTTGATGTCATTAAGAACCTAGCAGGGTAATCTTCCAGCGAGCATTCGTCGAGCCCAATTTACCCCACGACCAGCCAGTTTTTTTGAATCTTGGTTGATCCGCCCGAGGTTGGTTCTCAAAATAATTTTATTCCCGAAGCAGCGCAAATCCGCTATCATGAAAGTTGAGTCAGGCAGGGTTTTTTGTTGGTAGCAAGATAGCTAGTCCAAATATTCAAACACGAGTGACATCCTACGGTTTGGCGATTATTGATTTGCTTGTATTGCGTAGAAACCTTTGTCGTTTTGCAGTCCTTTTCGTTTCGATCTACTCATCAGACAAATTATCTTCACTGGCATCCTAAAATTGGCGACCCAATAACATCGTTAAATCGAGTTTCGTTGAGTTGTTAATTACAAGAGTTGGTGATGGAAGGATTTCGGGTATGGCGACTGTTCCTTCATTGACGCCTCAGGCTCAAATGCCTCCAGAATCTGAAACGACAGGCAAGCCCCGTCGTAACTTTTTAACACTACCTGCTGTACCTGGTTGGGGCATCAGCTTTATTTTGCACGTTGCCTTGCTGATGATGCTGGCTGCTTACTCGCTTGATCCGGTGAAAGAAGCTATTTCAGAAGTTTTGACTCTCTCGAATCCAACGGGCGACGATTCCGAACAGCAACTACAATCTTTCGATGACATTGCCTCTTCCCCTGAACCTCAAATGGAAGAGGTACCTCAGGAGTCTGCTACCGAAGTTGCTGAGGTTGCTGCTCCCACAACCGAAACTGTGGAAGTCGCGTTGGACGCAGTGGTTTCCTCGACCGTTGCCGATATCTCGATGCCAAACGTGGTCGATAAGATTGCTCCAAGCAGTCTTCTCACCAATGCGATGTCTAATCAAATGATGCAGGCGCTGAGCAGTCGATCTTCGGGAATGAAGAAAGAGATGCTCGAGCGTTTTGGCGGTACTGCCGCTAGCGAGCAAGCAGTAGCGAAGGCACTGCAATGGTTAGCGATGCATCAACTACCTAACGGTGCCTGGAGTTTTGGTCATGACCGAATTTGCCGCGGACAGTGTGGAGAAGCCGGGGAGTACGTCGATGCGTACAACGCAGCGACAGCACTTGCCCTTCTTCCGTTTTTGGGTGCGGGACAAACTCACCTTGAAGGTGAATACAAAGCGACAGTGAAAAAAGGCTTGGCATTCTTGATCAAACGCATGGAGGTGAAGTCTGACAATCCACCGAGAGGGTCTTGGCTTGAACCAAACGGCAACATGTATTCTCACGGGTTGGCAGCGATCGCTATGTGCGAAGCTTACGCGATGACCAAAGATCCAGATCTGGAGAAACCCGCGCAACTCTCATTGAATTACATTGCTTGGGCGCAAGATCCCAACGGCGGTGGATGGCGGTATGCCCCACAGCAAGCTGGTGACACTTCGGTCGTGGGCTGGCAGTTGATGGCCCTGAAAAGCGGTTTGATGGGAGGTTTAACGATCTTCCCCGAAACGGTTCGAAAAGCGAATTCCTTTTTGGATTCCATTCAAACCAATGGAGGCGCCTTTTACGGCTACGACGTCGCTGCGGCAGACCCCAATGCAGCTGTGGCAACCACTTCGATCGGTTTGCTTTGCCGCATGTACCTTGGATGGTCAAAGGATAAGCCAGCGATCCAAGAAGGGGTGAAATTCCTAACGAACGTAGGGCCGTCGAAGACAAACGTATACTACAATTACTATGCAACCCAAGTGCTGCGCCAGTACGGCGGAGCGGAATGGGAACGCTGGAACGGTGCAATGCGTGACCAACTGGTTAACACCCAAGAGAAGTCGGGGCATGCAGCAGGTAGCTGGCATATCTCTGAGGGCTGGAGCCAACAGGGAGGCCGCCTCTACTGCACGGCCATGTCGACGATGATTCTGGAAGTTTATTATCGCTACATGCCTTTGTATGGCGATAAATCTACTGAGGACGATTTCGAGCTTTAGTTGGTTAAACAGCAATGGCAACTCTTCCCCCTTCGGACGCAGTGAAAAGCCCAGGGGAGGAGCATATTCGCGTCATTGCTTCCGCGCCACCTATTGAACCTCTAATTGAACCATCCCTCGGGCATCCCTCGGGCTCAAGCGGCGAAGACAATTCCACGGAAGAACAATTTACAACTTCCTCTAACCGCTTCGGCGCATGGATCGGAAATAACTCGACCGCTTTTGTTTGTAGCTTGGTGGTTCACGTTTCTTTGCTTCTGCTACTAGCACTGTGGATCCTAAAGCCTGAGTCGATCGGCTTCTCTGGACGCTTGATCGAAGTACGAACTGCCACAGTCGATCCGGAAAGCCTTGATCCGGAAAACCAACAAGTTTCACTGAATCCAGGGATAGGTGGTGTGCAATCGGGCACCGAAGCAGATCCCAACCCGGATGCCCAGCCGACCACTACGCTTCCGACGGTCAACGATCTAGCATCCTCGGATGATAGCCAGCAAGGGAAGTCCATCCCTTCTCTTAATCCAATCGCCAAGTCTTCCTCTTCACTACAGCATTGGGTGGCAGCCACGGACAATTCCGAACTAGCAGAAATGTTTCGTCCTAGCTCAACCGGTCAACGCAGGGCAGGGGATCGTTCAACCGCTGCTGGGGCCAATGGTGGAACACGTCAAAGCGAGGAGGCAGTGGAAGCGGGACTTCGTTGGCTCATCGCGCATCAAAAAGGTGATGGCTCCTGGAGTTTGGGATTCAAGCATGAAGACTGCGGCAGCGATTGTCAAAACGAAGGTACCGGAGGTGATTACTCGTGCGCGGCGACGGGCCTGGCACTTCTAAGTTTTCTCGGAGCGGGATATTCACATCGCGAAGGTCCCTATCAGGAACAATTGCGCAAAGCGATTTATTATTTACTGACTCGCATTCAGTATTCAGAAACCGATGGAATCGGAAACTTAGCCGGACTCAGCGAACATCAAATGTATAACCATGGCATCGCCACACTTGCCCTGTGCGAAGCTTATCAGATGACACAAGATAAAGACTTGAGAGATCCCGTCAGTAGTCTTGTGCAGTACATCGCGCAAGCACAACATCAGTTAGGTGGCTGGGGATACTCGTCGGGCCAACCCGGCGACTTAACGATTAGCGCTTGGCAAGTCATGGCGCTCAAGAGTGCACATCAGGCAGGCATTCAATTTCCTTCTAACGTGATGCGACAGTTCGACAAATTCCTGGACTCACAGCAATCAGGAGGAGGAGCTTATTACGGTTACCGCGCCCCTGGAAAACAACCCGGCACAACGGCTATGGGATTGCTACTCAGAATGTATCGCGGATGGCATCAGACGGATCCTCGTTTGCTGGAAGGCTTAGGTTATCTCGAAAAAACGGGCGTATCGACAACGGATATTTATTACGACTTCTATGCCACCCAAGCATTCTTCCACCACGATGGCCCCGCTTGGACACAATGGAATGAACGAATGAGGGATTTCTTGGTGAAGAATCAAGAAACTCGTGGTCATGCGCAGGGAAGTTGGTACTTCGTCGATTCCTTTGCAAAAGTCGGCGGCAGGCTCTACTGCACCTGCATGTCCATACTCACTTTGGAGGTTTACTACAGATATCCGCCTATGTTTCGCGAATTAACGCCCGATTCCTTTGAATTTTAATCGCACATCGGTAGGGATCGCCGATTAAGGGCTTGGCGAGTCCCAGGAACCGATAGACAATAAAGAAGAACGCGCCCTCCTCGCCCCTCACAAAGCCTGCGTTGAAGTAGGTCTTGCTGAGAGTACCCGCCTACAAATCGACACTTTCCACGAAGCGATACTGACAAGGGGCAAATATGCTCTGCAGCAGGAATGCTCCGTGTTCGCGGCGGTGGCCACGAGGCACAGGCGAGCAAAGAGAAAGGTGATTTTTCTTGATCGATAGTAAACGTTCACGAAGAATTGACACAAAACAATCCAATCGCCAATGGCTTCAATGAATATGTTTCAGGGAAACTCCAAAGCAACCTTTGCGTTCATTCTGCTCAGCATATGCAGTTTGAGTGGGACCACTCTGCCCGCTTGGGACGACACTTTTTTTGAAACGAAGATTCGCCCCGCGCTCATCGAGCATTGCTACTCATGCCACTCGTTAGAAGCTGGCGAAGCATCAGGGGATTTATTGCTAGACACCGCTATGAAACTTCGTCGCGGCGGTTCACGAGGCGCGGCAATCAATTTAGAAAAACCTCAAGACAGTCTTCTGCTGTATGTCATCTCGTATCAAGATGACAAATTGAAGATGCCACCCGATTCGAAATTGCCCGATGAAGTAATCGCAGACTTTCGTACATGGATCGAGCAGGGTGCACCGGATCCCCGTGTTGATTCCAATCCCGACAAAACTCCTAAAGAATTACTCTCTCAACGTCACTGGGCTTATCAAGCTCCGAAACCTTATGAGGTCGAGCTTTCGAAAGTAACAGCCAGAAGCATTGATCCAATCGATGTGGCAATCGAATCACGACTAACCAGCAAAGGTGTCTCACCCTCAGTTGCTGCCGATCGCATTACTCTGCTTAAGCGACTTTCGTATGATCTATTGGGGCTTCCCCCGACCGCTGAGTTGATGGCCGAAGTCACAAAGGATAATTCTCCAGATGCTTACCTACGACTTGTCGATAGGTTGCTTGCAGCGCCTCAGTTTGGTGAGCGTTGGGCTCGGCATTGGATGGACGTTTCGAGGTATGCAGACACCAAAGGTTATGTTTTCCAGGAGGACAGAAACTACGCCAATGCGTATCGATATCGCGATTGGCTCATTCGGGCATTCAATCAAGACATGCCCTATGACCAATTCGTACAGTATCAACTTGCTGCCGATAAATTGGATCCTACCAATGAAAGTGGTCATCTCGATGCGATGGGTTTCTTAACCTTGGGGCGACGCTTTCTCAACAACAAGAACGACATTATCGACGACCGTTTGGATGTTGTTGGCAGAGGTCTCATGGGGCTGACGATCTCGTGCGCCCGCTGTCACGACCATAAATTTGACCCCGTCTCGATCCATGACTACTACAGTCTGTATGGAGTGTTTCTCAACAGCGATGAGCCAGGTGGAGATCCTTCTCCATTGCGATTGGTCGACTCGCCCGATGATCGGCAAGCGTTCGTCTTTTTGAGAGGCCAAGCTGGTAATCATGGCGACAAGGTAAATCGCAAGTTTGTTAAATTCCTATCGCCTGACCCTGCTGCCACTTTCTCAACCGGAAGCGGTCGCAATGATTTGGCGAAGGAAATCCTCAGAGGAGATAACCCTCTGACGGCACGGGTGATCGTCAATCGCATTTGGATACGACTGATGGGCGAATCGATGATCGACTCGCCTAGCGACTTGGGTGTTCGTTGCCCACCCCCAATTCTCCAGGACGTTCTCGATGAATTATCTACGGGCTTGGTCGAAAACGGCTGGAGCCTTAAGCACTTGATCCGCCGTATCGTTTTGTCTGCTTCCTATCAACAAAGTAGCCTTAGTACGAGCAAAGAAGCTCTCGCAGTGGATCCAGAAAACAGCATGCTTTGGCGGATGAATCGAAAGAGAATTGACTTCGAAGCACTTCGAGATTCGATTCTGGCGGTGACGAATGGATTGGATCGCTCAGTAGGCGGACCATCGGTTAATATCCACACGGCTCCCTTTACTTCCCGAAGAACAGTTTACGCTTTTATCGATCGCCAGAATCTGCCAGGGCTGTTTCGATCGTTTGATGTTGCGAGCCCTGATACCCACAATCCCAAACGTAGTCTTACTACCGTTCCGCAACAGGGATTGTTCCTACTCAATAGCGACTGGATTGCTTTGCAGACACAGCGGTTAGCGGAGCAACTATCGCAAGAGAATTCTCGAATCGGCGGCAACGACAAAACTCTCGTCGAACAAGCGTTCAAGAAAATCCTCAATCGCTTCCCCTCAGAAAGGGAAAGCCAGTTCGCGGTAGATTTTTTAGTATCCAATCGTACAAACCATCAGCTGATTGGCATTTCGCCCTGGAGCTATGGTTATGGTCGTTACCTCGCTGACACCGGCACACTAGAAAGCTTCAATGCCTTCCCCTCATTTGTTGATGGACTTTATCGCGGAGCAAAACCACTTCCTGATGACAAACTTGGCTGGGTATCCATCAATGCAGATGGGGGCCATCCAGGTAGAGGTCCTGACTTTGCAGCAATCCGTCGTTGGACTGCCCCGAATTCGGGAACCGTTCAGCTGATCGGACAACTAGTTCATCCATCGGAACATGGCGATGGTGTTCGCGCAGCAATCGTGGTTTCAGGCAAGCAGCGAATCGCGAATTGGGAATTGCAAAATGGCAAAGCGGACACAAAGACGGAATCATTTCAGGTAAAACGTGGCGATACCGTAGACTTTATTGTCGAGTGCGGGGCGAACGAATCACACGACTCTTTCCGCTGGAAAGTCGCCGTGCGTTTGATCGATCAAGGTAGAGAAACCTATTCGTCGCATTCAGGTTTCGGTCCACCTCCCCCCAATCCATTTGGCGAAGTGGATCAACTGGTGCAGGCGTTGTTGGCGAGCAATGAGCTTGCGTTTGTAGACTAACTGCAAGGACACTTTCTCATGGGACAAGTATTCGGGACCTCAAAAACACTTCCACTATCGCGAAGAGAAATGCTCACTCGCTGCGGTATCGGTTTTGGTGGTGTGGTTCTCCAGCAGTTACTAGGACAGACCCTCAATGCTGCCGAGGGGCTCAATCCACTTCTACCAAAGTCGGCGCATTTTCCTGCAGCAGCCAAGCATGTGATCCATATTTTTGCCAATGGTGGGCCATCACATGTCGACACGTGGGATCCCAAACCTGCGCTCAAACAATATGCAGGAAAAGAAATGCCGGGAGGTAATCCGAGAACCGAACGCCCTACCGGAACTCTGATGGCTTCCCCGTATAAATTCGCACGCTATGGCGAGTGCGGTCGTGAGGTAAGTGAACTCTTCGCGCGAACTGCAGCACACGTTGATGACATCGCCGTCATCCATTCGATGCACGCCGATGTCCCCAACCATGAACCATCGCTGCTGCTGATGAATACCGGGGAATCACGATTGGTCCGCCCAAGCTTTGGATCATGGTTGACTTACGGTTTAGGTACAGAAAATCAAAACTTGCCCGCTTTCGTGGCGATGTGCCCCGGTGGATATCCCATTCAGGAATCGCAGAATTGGCAAGCTGGCTTTCTACCTGGAATTTTCCAAGGTACTTATATCGACACCAAGAATGAATCGATCGACAAATTGATCGAGTTTGTCAACAACAAGAGAGTAGCAATCGATTCCCAGCGACAACAACTCGATCTACTCCAAAAACTCAACCGTATCCATCAGGAACAACGCGATGGCGATCCGCAACTGGAAGCGAGAATCCAGTCTTATGAATTAGCTTATCGTATGCAGACTGAAGCAGCAGACGCTTTCGATGTGAATCGAGAGCCCGAATACATTCGAGAAATGTATGGGCCAGGCGTTCAAGCACGGCAATTGCTGGTTGCCAGACGTTTGGTCGAACGCGGTGTTCGGTTTGTCCAAGTATGGCATGGTGAAGGACAACCTTGGGACAATCACGATGATATCGAAGTGAATCATCGCAGATTGGCCGGTCAATGCGACCAAGGGATCGCTGCCTTGCTGATGGATTTGAAGCAACGCGGTCTTCTCTCGCAAACGCTGGTGATTTGGGGTGGCGAATTTGGCCGAACACCCACCGTAGAAATGCCTCAAAAGGGAGCAAATGCCGGAAAGATCAATGGTCGCGATCACAATCATTACGGTTTTACGATGTGGTTGGCGGGCGGAGGAGTCAAAGGTGGTATCGCTTATGGGGCGACTGATGAGTTCGGTTTCAAAGCGGTAGATAAGCCTGTGCACGTGCATGATCTACACGCAACATTGCTCCACCTCCTAGGATTCGATCACAAGAAACTTACCTATCGTTATGCAGGTCGAGACTTCCGACTGACCGATGTGCATGGCAATGTGGTTCAAGACCTGATCGCATGAAGCATCTTGGCAGACTAGGATGTCACGCAACATGCTTCACAAAGATCAACTTGTCGTCTCCTTGACGATAGAAGTCCACCAAGGTCGCTTCGAGCACATAACCACACTTCCGATAAAATCCTTGCGTTGGTACATACTGCGATTTACCTGAAGTCTCGATGTAAATTCGCCCTCCTCCTCGTGACGAAATTTCTCGCTCTGTCGCTTCAATGAGAATACTACCGATACCGCTTCGTTGCTGCTGCGGGTCAACAGCGATCCAGTAAAGGTCGTAACTGCAGTCGGTTCCAGCGATGTGACCAAAACAGGTGTAGCCGACCATGCCTCCTTGATATTCGGCAATGACAAATTCATAGCCCGATGCAAGACCGCGTTGCAGACGCTCGTCCACCAACTCTCGAGCGATCGCTACTTCCTCCAGAGTAAAGAACCCTGTGCGAGCTACCATATCCTCAATAGCGCCGGCATCGCTCGACGTCGGTTCGGAACGAAAGACGATATCTTTTTTCTGAATCATCGAGTTAGAACTCTTCGGATTGAATAATGTCGTTTTGCAAGGAAAGTAAGGATCCAAAAATCCAATTCGGCGTACTATACCCGATGGCTTTTGATTTGGCAGATAGATCAGATCGCTTCGAACCAGGCACTGGAGCCCTTGTCAGTTAAGCCCTTGCCGGTCCTGTAGGTCCTTGGTCCTGTCGGTCCTAGGTGAAGCTTTTAAGGTCCTTGAAACGTTATCGAAGACACCAGCCATTTAGGGTGGGTAGTCAAATATTCCCTAATTGGAAAATCTTACTGTTTCATAGATTTATGGCTCTTGGAACTTGGATAGACCGTATTAGGCGTTATGATGAACAGCGGTTTGTTCAGCGGCTTACCCTGTGACGGATCTATGGGCGAAATACTGCTCTACTATCAACGACCTCAACCCGCGACGTGGGTTTACTTATCATCATTTTTAGTGATGGGTTTGTTCTTCATGTTCCATAGATTTTGGAGCATGAGAAATCTTGACGTTGCGCTCTTACTGATGCTTTCTCCCGGCCTGATGATGGTCTACGAAGGGAGAAAGATGAGGTATGAACAATCCTACAAGCCAACAACTCAATCAGCGGCGGCAGATCAAACACGCGAAGTCGCAGAGCAGCAGCGACTCAAAGAATCCGACCGTTGGTTCACCGATTCTGGTAGCGGCTCACTCACGGTGAATTCAAAAGAATATTTCACGATCTCCCAGACCAAAGCCAAAGCCCCTGAAGAAAGTTCGGCAGAAGACCGTTTTCGAAACGGCATCTCTGTTCGCTACGTGGCTTGGAGTCCAAACGAAACGCTTCTTGATCCTGAGCCCAATCCTTGGTATTCGAGAGTCATTGAATCGGCTGTGGGTGCTTTAGCGATTCAAGATGAAACCGTGCCAAACGCGACTACTGCCGCTAAAACGACAACCGCCGCTTGGAGCCCAGACTGGGTGGAGTTCCTTGGTTTCCTATGGTTGCTCGGTGTTTCTTTATTGCTGCTGATCCGCTTGTTAATCGACGCAACTTTAGTCCGCCGGCCGCTGCTGGAACCCAACCTATCGATTGGTGGATTGAGTTTCATCGGTGTGTCGCTCTTCCTGTTTTTGATGGCCAATGTTGCGACCAGTACCATCGAAGAACAGAGAAACCAGGGCCCCAAGCTTGGACCTGGGTATGCGTTACTGAATGCTCTGCCGGATATCCAAACAACACTTGATGGTCAGAAAACTCCCTGGAAGAGCGATACGGAATTTCGTGAATCGAGATTCCGCTCGGCGATCGCCAAAGCGATAGCCATCACAGCAAACCTCGCGATTGTGCTTGGCATTGTCGCCGTCGGTTACTGGCATTTTGACGACTCCAAGATGGGCATCGGTGCCGCCACACTCTACTTATTGCTCCCATACACTGCGCAGATGACGGGCTCACTTCAGCACGTACTACCAGGCGCTATGTTGGTCTGGGCCGTGTTGATGTATCGCTTCCCCTTGCTCTCAGGAGGATTCCTGGGATTGGCTGCAGGCCTAACGTATTATCCGCTATTCCTGCTTCCGCTTTGGCTCAGTTTCTACTGGCACCGCGGGATTCGTCGTTTCTTAGCGGGCTTTGCAGTAACGATTCTTTTCCTGGTCTCACTGCTATTTTTAGAAAGTCCTGATAAGGCACTAGAGCATCTACAACACATGTTCGGCTTACTAGCTCCGGCAATGCAAGACCTGCAAGGTGTCTGGGGATTAGGTTGGTCACCCAGCTTCCGCCTTCCTGTTTTGGTTGCGTTTTGTATCCTCAGTTTTTCTTTCATCTGGTGGCCTGCACAAAAGAATTTGGCAACTTTGATGAGCGGTACCGCTGCGATCATGTTGGCTTCACAATTTTGGCATGGTTTCGGCGGCGGACTCTACATGGCATGGTTCTTGCCATTGGTTCTGCTAACCGTTTTCCGCCCCAACCTGGATGATCGGGTTGCCTTGGAAGTCGTAAAAGATGGCTGGAAACGTACACCATCTACGGGTGTTACCCAACTGAAGTTGGCACCCGGCACCGACGCCGCTTGATACTCAGAATTTGATAATCTGCGTGCGTTCTCGAATAGTTGCGAAAGCAACTTCACTTCGTCTTTATTCTTTCTGCTGGAGATTGATTCGTGAAAAGATCCTTTGTGGATAATCGTGGGCTCATATTCTTTCTTTTGACGCTATGTATTTTCATCTCTAAACTCCCCGCTCAGGAAAATGCTTCGGAAACATTACGCAAACCCAATGCTGCTTTGGAAGCTTACGTCAAAGCGCAAGATGATTCGTATCGCTGGAAGGTAAAGCAGGAATCGAGCATGGCTTCAAGCGAAATCGTTCGCTTGCATCTCCAATCTCAAACTTGGCAAGACATTCCGTGGAAACACGTTGTCTACATCATCAAGCCCAAGAATCTTAAGAATAAAAAAGAGGTTCCTGCCGTCTTGCTCATCAGCGGAGGAAGCTGGAAACAAGAATGGCCCGAAGAAGGACCAGACGAATTAAAATTACCAGGTGAAGCATCTTTGCTGTCGACGTTTGCTGATGCATTCCAATCAATCTTTGTGATTGTGCAACAAGTCCCCTTTCAACCGATGTTTGGTGATAAGAAAGAAGATGCGATTATCGCTGAGACGTTCGCTCGCTACATGAAAACGGGCGATACATCCTGGCCTTTGTTGCTACCCATGGTAAAGTCTGCCGTTCGGAGTATGGATGCTGCCCAGGAGTTCAGTAAGCAACGCTGGGATATCGATGTGAATCGATTTACGGTAACGGGAGCTTCCAAACGAGGTTGGACAACTTGGCTAACCAGCAGCGTTGACTCGCGTGTCCAAGCGCTAGCTCCTATGGTAATTGATATGCTCAACATGAGTGAACATCTCAAATTACAGGTGGATACCTGGGGTGAGTACTCCGAACAAATCGCCGACTACACTGAGTTGCAGTTACCCAAATTTATTGATACCGATTCCGGCAAAGCGCTACAGCAAATCGTTGACCCATTTAGTTATCGAGAAAAGATCTCGCAGCCCAAACTTCTGATCTTCGGAACCAATGATCGCTACTGGCCCTTAGAAGCATGCGAACTTTACTGGCAGGATTTGAAGGGTTCCAAGCATATCCTGTATGTTCCCAACAAAGGTCACAATGCTGATGACTATCCGCGAATCATCGGTAGTCTGCTTGCGCTTCATCGAAGCCAAAATGGTGGCGACCCTTTACCCGATCTGAAATGGGGATTTGATAAAGTTTCAGATGGCGTGCAAATGAGTATCACTTCCGACAAGAAACCCGAAATGGTAAGAGCCTGGATCGCGGTTTCCCCAACACGCGATTTCCGTCAAGCGAAATGGCTTGAACACAGATGCCGTCTGCAGGAAGGGAAGTATTGCTACACAGTGCAATTACCAAAGGATGGTTATGTGGCAGCTTTTGGGGAAGCGGTCTATCCCCAAGAGCCATTAACCGCACAGTTTTGCACCAACGTGAAAATTTTCCCAGCAGCTGAAACCAAATAAAGCGAATGAGTTGCAGCGCTACGGCGTTTACGCTCTAGCAGTCGCTGCGTGGAGGCTTTCCTTCGAAACACGAAAGGCCGCTGGCAAGTTAGCTTAAGCTAACTCGTCAGCGGCCTTTTTCATTCAATGTTTTTACACAAGTTATCAGAAACTCTACGCCCTAGGTTTATGACACGAGTCCCACCAACCAAGCCTGGGCTAAGTAGACTCCACAACCTGCGAGGTATCCGAGTAGAGCCCACAAACTAATCTTGCGCACGTACCACATAAAATCAATGTGCTCTAACCCCATAGCAGCCACACCAGCAGCCGAACCAATGATCAAGCAACTTCCCCCTGTGCCTGCACAATAAGCCAAGAAGAGCCAGAAGCTATGGTCGGCTGGATAGTCGTACATTTCAATACCGGCGGCCACTAACGGTACGTTATCCACCACCGCAGAGAGAAGCCCAATTAGGATTGCGATCGCATTCTCATTGCCGACGGATGCATTAAGTTTCTGTGCGGCAGCATCCAGCAACCCCACGGATGCTAAAGAGTTAATCGCTAAAAGAATCCCGAGGAAAAAGAGAATACTCCCTGTATCAATTTTCTTCAAAATCGACAGCACATGCGTGGAACTACGCGTCTCCTGATCCATATCGTGCTTGACCAGTTCTGAAACAATCCACATCACCGAAAGGCTAAACAGAACACCCATAAATGGTGGTAGGTGGGTGACTGCCTTGAAAATCGGTACAAACAATAAACCACCAAAGCCTAAAATTAGGAACAGCATCGATTGATAGGGCTTGAGCTTCTTGTAATTAGCATGTTTGACTTCGCTAGGTCGCTCAATAGGACCTTTAAGCTGCCTTGAGATCAAATACAGCGGCACAATGAAACAGACAAGACTCGGTAAAATAAGCCACAGCATGGTTTGAACTGGCGTGACCTTTTGTTTGATCCACAACATCGTCGTCGTAACGTCACCGATCACGGTCCAAGCCCCCCCGGCATTAGCCGAGATGACAACCATACCGGCAAAGAGCAGTCTCTTGTCATGATCTTTGATCAGTTTTTTCAGCAACGACACCATGACGATCGTTGTTGTTAGGTTGTCTAAAACCGCCGACATGAAAAAGGTTAACAAGCCAACGATCCACATCAAAGTTACTTGGCTTTTGGCATTGATACGATCGGTGATGATCGAAAAACCTTCGTAAGCATCGACCAGTTCGACAATAGTCATCGCTCCCATTAAGAAAAACAGAATGCCGGCAATCTCGCTCAAGGAATGGAGCAATTGGCCCTCGATGGCATATTCGCGCAGGAACTCTAGCGATGCACCATGACCAACTTCATGGCCAACCTTTTGGGCGAACCAAGGAGGAATCGTGTTTTCCTGCAGAATTCCTTCCAATCCGAACATATACAAAGACCAACAGACGATACCTGTTAGCAATGAGGTGGCCGCCTTATCAATCTTCAACGGATGCTCTAGCGCGATCATCGCATATCCGATGACAAAGGTAACTAGAATCGCTGTGGTTATCATGATCAGTGAAGTCCTTCGAGATAACAGGTTCTTTCAACGAGATTCAACCAACGAGATAAACAATCCAACCAAACGCTGTACCGCCATCTCCCACCAACAAAGAGGAGCATTTTACACATTTCGGAGGGAGTCTGGGGGTAGGGAGAGAGGAGAAATTAGTCTCCCAATTAAGGTCCCAACAAGCTACTGAAGTATTTGGTAGCTCTCGAGCCATCATCGCTCTTCGTAACAACGGTTGATTGCGATTCCTAGAGAGCATCATCCAGACCAGAAGATTTAGTCCAGCGATAAAGAACGGTGCTGGAGAGCAGATTGACGATCGAAAACATCGCTACCCCAAGAATCGTACTGACGATAATCGCAGCCATCAGCGCGTCGGTCTTTTGAAGACTCTGCCACCCGGTCATCACCGATCCCAGCCCGTCGTACTGCCCACCATTACCCACAAAAAATTCACCAACGATCGTACCAATAACAGCCAAACCGCTGCTGATACGCGCTCCCAATACAAGGTGAGAAACCGCAGCCGGTATACGTAAACGCAACAACGTTTGCCAACGACTCGCATGATAGAGCTTAAATAGCTCCAATAGATTGCGGTCGATAGAAATCAGACCCGCAGTCACATTGGAAACAATCGGAAACAAACTGATGATGAAGGACACAATCACGATGGTTCGAAAATTGTAGCCAGACCAAATGATCAACAAAGGAGCAATCGCGACGATGGGAACCGTCTGCAAAAAGATAACATACGGAAAACAAGCTGCACGAATCCAACGGCTCTGACTAAACAAGACCGCCAGTAAGCTGCCAAACAGAATACTGCAACCTAAACCAGCTAGCGCCGCACCACCGGTTACACATGTCGCTCGAAATAAAACCTCGCGTTGTACCCACAAGGCTTTAAGTACCGATAATGGAGGCGGCAAAATAATAGGATGCAATTTGAAAACCAAGATCGCTAACTGCCAAACGAGAAGCAGTAGGCTGATGGAAATCAGCGGCGCGAGAACCGTTTGTAAGAAACTCTTTCCGCTAGGCTTCATGAAACGGTCGCCTCCGCTAGTTGCTCGGCGATCTGACCATACATCGCCCCGAATCCTGCATCCGAACGAATTGAGCGATTCCTAGGATATTTCCAAGGAATTTCAATCCAGCGAAAAATACGTCCCTCTGAAAGTATGGCAATTCGATGACTCAGAAAAATCGCCTCAGCGATGTTATGAGTCACAAACAAAATGGTTCGTCGACGACGCTGCCAAAGTTCAAGTAGCAGTTCGTTTAAGCGAGTGCGGAGAATGTCATCTAGCGCCGCAAAGGGTTCATCAAGTAACATGATCGCCGGATCGGTAATCAAAGCGCGGGCAAGCGAAGCTCGCATGCGCATTCCTCCGGAAAGCTCCGATGGAAATTTTCTTAAATGCTCTCGCCCTAGCCCCACTTGCTCCAATGCATCTTCTACCTTCCGACTTTGATCTTCCGACGATGCGTCTCCTTGCTGAGCACGTCGAAGTTGCAACGGGAGCATCACATTTTCCGAAACGGTGCGCCAAGGCAGTAATGTGGGATCTTGGAATACAAATGACAACTCTAGTTTTGAATCGGTATCGGCGGATGATGTTAGTACCTTACCGGAACTCAACGGCTGCAATCCGGCAATCGCTCTCAACAAGGTACTCTTGCCACAACCTGACGGCCCAAGCAATGAAACAATCTCCCCCGCTCTCACCTCTAAACAAAGCTGATCGAGAATTTTTTTGCCATCGGCAAACTGCACGGTAACCCCATCGCAACTGACCGCTGATGAAGTTACTTCACCTTCAACTTGCGGCCCTTGCAAGCCTCGTGTGATTTCATCATTCATTTGCGAACGATCCCAAACGAAAAGAGAACAAAAAATGACGAAAACGGGTCATGGGATATCTGGGTAATTTCGATAATATGGGTACTCAGGGAGGATTGGATGTTCTCCCAGGTGGCTTGATTCGCTGGCCAGACTGACGGTGAGACGCAGTGGACGCCGCGAACAGGATTCAGACTTTTCATATAGGACTGGGCTTGGTCGACAGCCTCAGCAGCTGATCGCGGTGGGCTTCACCGATTGATCTTCTGGGGATTCCTTCAGCTGCGTTAACAAGGCTTCGATCAAGCCCAGTCCACCTTTACCATAGCAGACTGGGCAAGAGCTACACACGATTTCCGCTTCGAGAGACCTCTTTTGATCTCATCGAAACTCAGCCTGCTTTGATTCCCTTTCAGGGTACCGGTGGTGTTGGCAAGGTCAGGAGAGCCGTCTGATCAACCTTCCAAACACGAAGCGTTCCGCGGCTGCCACCGGCAAGTACTCTTTCGCCAGCTCGGTCGATAGCCACACCGAAAATGTAGTCCGAATCGCAAGCATACGCATTCTGTTGTCCAGCGTCCGACGTATTGCGACGCGTCACCGGTTGGGTAGACGCAGCCACCAACATTTGATCCGCTTGAGCAACAAAGAGAGCCGCGTTCAATTCAGCATCCCCCAAGTCCAACGTTTTGATCTGTTGTGCCGTTGCGACGTTCCACAACTTGACCGTGGTATCCGCCGAAGCGGTTAGAAGTTGACGGCTATCGGAATTCCAACTTACCGAATTCACATGATGAGTATGGCCCTCCAAGGTCTTTTGAAATTCAAAGGATTCTGCAGACCAAATCTTCGCCATGCGATCAGCACCACCAGAGGCCAAAAGTTTTCCATCCGGAGAAAATGCTAAAGCCACAACCATGTCGCTATGCGCGTCTTTAAGCGTCTTGGCGATCTGGCCAGAAGCCACATCGAAAATATGGATCACACCGGAGCGACTCGGTTCACCGCTACCGATCGCGATCTTCGATCCATCGGGAGAAAAGGCAAGCGATATAATTCGATCGGGGAACAAAGTCGCGTCAGCAGCAGACCCGATCTTCGCGACCATTTCCCACTGACCAGCCAATCGCCAAATCTCAGCACGTCCATTTGGAAATCCAATCCACCAGCGATCATCACTAAGATGACGCACCATGTTGGCTTCTTTAAAAGTATCCTTGACCAAAGTGACCGTTTGATTGTTGGCATCTAACAGCGATAAACTACCTTGGGAATCGATCACACTCTTCCAACTCTTACGCACTCGATCATTTCCAACAACCAAATTTTTAAAAGTCCCGGAATCGCGTTTACCTTGGAATTCGGTCACCGCTGCTTGTGCTTGTTGCGAGGCCCCCTTTTGTTCATTTACAAAGCCTTCCAGCGATGTAATTCTTGTCTTCAGCGCGACGATGCGTTCATCGGCACGAGGTACCGCTTCTTTGGCAACCTGAAGTGCCCCTTCTGCTTTCTTTACCTTCTCCGCAATAGCCATATCATCTTTTTTCGCTTCCAGTTCCTTCTTCGCTTCGTCTAGGGCGGTTTGAGCTTTGGTAACTTCCCCTTCCAAGGTTTGCTTGTTGGTTTCTTCTCCCTTGAGTTCTTCCTGCGCAGTTTTCACATCGGCCTCAGCAGCCTGGACTCGCTTGTTAGCGACTTGCAACTGCCAGTTTAGTGAGGCAAGATTCCATTCCGCATAGGGACTATTGGGAACTGCATTGACATCTAAAGCAGGTTTCCAGTCCGGATACTGTGATGTAACTAGAGCAACCAATTCATTCGCAGCATCGGTTACCGCAATCGTGGCAACCGGTGCTGTGTCCTTGATGGTAACACGAGTGGCCGGATCAGGATTCTGCTGGTACCGTTCGATGTTTCCGCCTCGCAGTATGGCAACATCACCAGATCCCAAAACGAATAACTGTTCGGGAAGTGCTGGCGCTTTTCCAATTACTTTCAGTTCGCCAGTTCCCAAGTGGTAGGTAAGTAGAACTTGATCATTTCGACAAAGCCCCAACAAAGGCTCGGTCGGGTGGATCTGAATCGAATGGATTGGCTGCGCTAGCAACAACGCATCGGCCGACACAGGACCACCGGTGTTCAAATCCACCACTCGAATGTTCCCGTCATCTTGCCGAAACACTGCATGATTGGCTCCCAGGAGCCATTTACCGGGACCAGGCACTTCGATCTTTAGCTCTTTTTCCTTCTCAGCATTTTTTCTTTTCCATAAACGAAAAGTTCGAAAGCCACCTGAAGCGATATAATTTCCATCAGACGACATCGCTAATGCTTGAACAAAGTCTAGGTCTGTTGCTTTGATCGGAGTGTTGGTTGTGGGATTCACCAGTTGAGGATCCACCAGCCAACCTTCCACTTCGCCTCCCGGGATGCGCATCACAGCAACGCGGTTGCCCCAAGCGACCGCCGCGCGACTACCATCGCTCTGTACTGTTAAGGCTTCTATGGGAAGCTTGTCGCTTGGAAGATCACGAAACTGCATGACTGCTGTTGTTGGCTCAACCCAGTTGGCGCCACGATCAATCCAAGCAGCGAGCAGTGCAATCTCGTCGGGTGTTAACGGTGTCACTCCGACTTTATTATCAACCGGTGGCATCGCAGGCTCTACCGTGCGACTGGCTAATTGCCAAACCAAGCTCTCCTGGTGTTTTCCTGGTACCGTCAGGTTCTTTCCGTCGTATTGAGCCAGTAACTTCTCACGAGTTTCCAGGATAACGTCTGACTCTGCTTCGCTAGCACTATGGCATGCAACGCACTTTGCGCGAATCAAGGCAACCGCCTTGGCATCATCTGGATTTTCCTGCGCCGTACCAACGATTGGAACAAGCCAGGTAACCATCAAGGCCAACGTATGGATTTTTAACTTATCGATCATGGTGTGGGAACTTTCACTTCAAGCGTAAAACTATTGGTCCAAATCGCCACATCCTTGTTCTGTACCGCATTCGCTTTGTTGGCTTCCTCCAACTGTTTGTCTACCTCAGCGATGCGAGTGTTAATTTCAGCCAGACGCGCATCGGCGGCAGCAATTTTGTCCTGTGCGGCAGCCGCAGTGGCCTCTTCTTTTTCCTTCTGAGTTGTCTGTTGCAATTGCACAAGCTTTTCTTTTTTCGCTGTAACACGAGTTACGAGGGCAGGATTCGGTTGATACGGAATCTGCAGGTCACCGCGGAAGAAGAGGTTGTAGATGCCTTCTGATTTCTCAGCAGGAATCTTGACTGTCCAGCTTACTTCAGATGCATCGGGTGCCAAGACAATTTCCGGAGACATCCAAGGATCCGGTAGACCTTGCTGGCGAGCTTTCACTTCTCCAGCAAAACCTCCCTCTCGAACCGCTTTGAATGTCAACTTCAATTCATCGCCAGGTTTCGCAACAATCCGCACATTGCCGCTCGCAGGATCGCCTGTTACCTGATCGCTTCGAGCGGTGAGAGAAAGCCGCATCGGCTGATCGCAGACCGACAGCAAGAGTTGACTGGAAGCTCTGAAATAGGCGGGAGTTTGATTGCGATCTGGGGAGTCCCATGTAACCATCAATGGCAATGCAGTACGAGTCACCACTGCCTCACCCACTTTGCTTTCACCAATAATCTTGAGGCTTCCTAATGACGGCTGCGCTTCCAAGGATGCAGAAAGTACGAGCCATCCATCATTGCGTCCCGCTGGTATAACAAGAGGGCCCGCCGTAACACCTGCGGGTAGGTTTTCTACACGGCAAATGATTTCACCATTAAATCCATCATTTCGCTGTACCAAGATTTGCAGCGGCAGACTTCCCCCTCGAACTAGATTGGGGGCAAATAGCGGAGATTGCTGATCTCCACCTTTCTTCAACTGTCTCATGGCAGCGAACAAAGAAAAGTCAGGAATTCCAGACCGTATGCTGAGGCGATAATGAGGCTGAATGTTTTGAAGTGAACGGTATTGATTCCTCAATCGAACAACATACGTACCATCTTCGGGAATGGTGAATTCACCCGACGGATCATCGCTCAGCAAATCGAACTCCGCCTTGCGAGTACCTTCGCGATTAGCGGGATCGTCAATGGTTGCTAACCATGAGATCGGGGCCTCGGGGGTCGTAATACGACCGATCGCAAGAATCGGATCGGCTGTGCGGCTAAGTCGCGTTGAGACAACATCGAAATAGTACTTTGTCCCCTTGGTAGCGTTGAACTTAAAGAACAAGTCCTTTGCCTGAGGCGCAAACACACCAGACACTTCAGCAGGCACTTCGATCACCGTCGCGTCTGCGGGATTGGTTGAGGCGGTGACATCGGGGTAGGACTTTGCACTCGCAGGCGCCCAGCCAACAAGCGACGACAATCCTGTCGGGTTAACAATCTCCATCAGCGGCACAGTCACCGATGACGGTCTTAACCATGGAATGCGAGGATGCATGAACCAGGAGATCGGTTCACCTGGAATTGCCAAGTTACCGGCAGATACTTCAACAGTCTCGGCAGCGGCATTGTTCGTCGCGGCAGGTTTACTCCCAATGCCCTTCCATGCAACTTGCTCTCCACCTTTGACAATCGACGGCCGAATTTCGGAAACCGCTGTCCCTGCCTGAATTCGCAACCAGTAGAAACTGTTACCTCCACCTTCCAGCAAGAAGTCTCGAATAGCGACGTAGTAAGAGCCTTGTGCTGGCGCGGTGAATTGCAGACTTGGATCAACCGAATCATTTCCTCGACTCAAAGTCAAATCTCGTCCTGCAGCGTTCTGAATCGATAGCAGCGGAGTTAAACGAGAATCGATCTGCTTTGCCCAGCATTCGACTTGAATTGTATCGCCAGCATTTAGATCAATCCGATAGTAGTCGATGACAGCGGAATCACATTTCCCAGCGATCGCCTGTGGCATAGTAATCGCAGGTGCAGTTGCAGTCGTGCTGTTGTTGCCAGGATCATTGAGAACAGGCAACGAATCAACCACGAATCGTCTCGAGTTGGAAATACCAAGCGCACTGACGACCCAAGCTTCGTAAATACCAACCGGCTGTTCCGCCGGAATCTGCACATCGAAATTTCCCCACTTCGGCTCAACGATTCCAGTCAAAGGATCTGCAGGGTTTTGTTGTAGCGAAGCCTTGATATTCGGATCGGAAAACCGCAACTCTCGAATATCAACCAGTTCAGCACCACCCACAGTCATCACAACCGGATTGCCGCGTTGGACGCCAATAGGAGACAGTGAATGCAATTGAGGAACAGGAAGCTGAGCTATTGCCGGAACAGCTAGTGCCATCCAGACAAACAAAGGACAGCCGATGTTTGAAAATCGGAAGCAGGCAGGGATCAAGATGAAGACTCCAAGCAGTTCAGCAATTTGGGCGCTTATCTACGGGATCCGATTGCGATCCAACGCAAACAGATTCCCGTGTTTCAGCTGCCGCAGTTCAGGCTAGTGATTAAACAAGAATTCCTTGGTATTCATCAGGGTCCACGCCAAATCCTCAAAGGCGGCACGCAAATCGGGTTTGCTTTGCAGATAACGCAGCGCAATCTCTGATTCGGAAGGTTCCGGTAGTCGAGAGAACGCCTTCAAATACAACGTTTTAATTGCTCCGTTGAGATCCTCTTTGGATTTCTCAAGCTGGGCAACCAAACCGCTGTCTGCTTTAAGTTTCTTTTGCACTTCATCCGAATTGATTAAGTGCAAACATTGAGCCAAATTGGCTTCACTACTTCGTTCGCATTCACAAGCACTATTTCCTTCTGGGCGACCAAAGACTGTTAGGAAGTAAGATGGAAATCCATTATCGGGAAGTCGATTAGCCAACGTCCCTGCTGGAAGCCCAGCAAACGAAGTCGCTTGTCCAGTGATTTGATCCACCGCATCCAAGGTTGCCTCGGCGGCAAGACGCTTGGGATAGTATCGCGAAAAACTTGTTTTATCATCGACGTTGTATTCGTTTGGGATCGCCGACAGTTGATAAGTTGAACTGTTGCACAATGTCGTGATCAGATGTTTGAGATCGTAGCCATGGGCAACGAAATCGGCCGCTAGGGCATCAAGCAATTCCGGATGACTAGCTGGGTTGGTCAAACGCATATCGTCTTCTGGTTCAACCAAGCCCCGTCCGAAGAAGTGTTTCCAGTAACGATTTACAACAGCCTTGGCAAAGAACGGATTGTCCGGAGCGGTTAACCAACTTGCGAGCGATTCGCGAGGGTCCTGCCATGGGTCCACTTGGATCAAACTGCCACCAAGCCCCTTAGGCTTGAGCGCTTCGCGGGTCCGTGGATGAGCGGCACTTGCATCGCCCACTTGATGCACAACACGCGTCACTGCCGAGTTGATGTCGCCTCGACGTCCTACTCGAGAGAAGAAGGCCGCCAAGCTGTAATAATCTGCCTGGCTCCATTTCTCTTGAGGATGATGATGGCACTTGGCGCAACCGATACGCTGTCCGAGAAACAATTGGGCGGTGTCTTCAACCAGCGCTTCGGGTTCCTTCAATTCTCGATACCACCCCACGGCTGGATTGTCATCGGGAGTGCCGCTTGCCGTTAGCAATTCGGTGACAATTTGATTCATACCAACGTTATCGGCGATGCGTTGATAAAGCCACTGATGGAAAGCGAAAGTTCGCCAGCGGTCATTGGCGTTTTCACGCTTATTGCGAAGAATCGCAGACCATTTGGTCGCAAAATTGGCAGGATAATCGTTGCTGTCCAGCAAGCTCTGAACATATTTCTGACGCTTGTCAGCTGCCGTATCTGCAAGGAATTTTTCCGTCTCCTCAACGCGAGGAAGTCGCCCAGCGATATCCAGGGTGACTCGGCGGAGGAAGGTTGCATCATCGGCCACGGCCGACGGTGGAAGTCCCAGCGACTGCAACTGCGCGAAGATATGTTGGTCGACTAAGTTCACCGTTGGAGGGAGCGAAGCTACGGGAGCTCCCAACGGAACGATCGCGCGAAAGACCCCGACTTGTCCTTGGAATCTTGCCATGACGGCAACAGTACCTGGTATTTTTCCAAGCGTGACCAAACCCTCGGGCGAGATTTCTGCCATTTCGGGGTCATTTGATTCAAAGCTCGTCATTCGAGTGATATCGGTGATCGAGCCATCACTGTAGTGAGCTTGAACGGCGATCTGCTGTGACTCGCCGTTTCGCAAGCGAGCGATCTTCGGGAATACTTCGATAGCTGTTACAACAGCTTCGTTATCGGCGCCGCGTGGCATTCCCTGTTCAATCCATCGACGAAGGATTCTGTAGGGAGGACTATCGCCAGTCATTTTTGCACCGCCACCGTGTGGCATTTTTCCGATTGCTTTTTGCAACAGCAGGCTGTGATCGGGCGACGCAGGAAAAATTCTTCGTCCTCGTCCCTCATGTACCAACCACTGATAGTCATCAGCAGGTTCGAAACCTAATAGAGAAAGACGAAAACCGTTTTGACCTCCTGACTTGCCATGACATCCCCCACCGTTGCATCCGTACTTGGTAAATATCGGCGTGATTTGATTACCGAAATGGATAGGGATATCGGTCGAGAACTGAGTAACTTCGATAGCACCGCTGGCCTTCAGCCCATTAGGCGCTGTGATATCGAGCGTAGCTTGACCGTCAGCTTGTGCTTCCAAGTAACCCGTACTTGATACGCTGGCGACATTAGGTGCCGAGAGCTGTATATGAACACTCCGCGTGACGTCATATTGCCGACCGTCGGCCGTCTTGCCAATCACGATGACCTGCGCCGCCGAGTCCTTGCCGCGAAGCTTCAAAACAAATTGTCCCTGACTGTTACTGGGGAGCAATTCCAAAGCGTTGATATCGGACCAGGGAACCTGAGAAATTGCTTTGGGTGCCTCGTTTGCAGGCGTCTCTGTAGCAGGCGCTGCGATCGCCGGATCCTGGGCTGATGAATTGCTGCTGAGCCCGACGATGCCAACCCAAGCAAGACTTAGGAAAGCCAAAGATTTCAACAGTCCGAGAGAACTTTGGAAAGGCATAGACATAGTTAAACTCATTCCATGAGTGGAAGGCTGGTAAAACCTGGAGGGGTAGGGCGGGGACGGCGAGAGACGACTCACCCATCCCTCTCCATCTCCTTAATTATCCGCGAGCGAGGGGGTGGGTGCAACGGTTTGCAACCCTAAAAAGAGCCTTTAAAGGACTTCTTTGGTCCAAAAATGGATTCTTGGAAACCCGCAGTTTAGCCAGAAATTGCCGTTTTTTTCGGCTAGGCAATTAAGTAGGGCTCGAATCGGGGCCACCCACGGCAATGCAGTAGGCAACTGCGTAATGGCGACAGTGGGAAATGCTCAGCAGGATCTCTGAGATACCTTGCTCCTGGGCAATCGTCGCTGCGACGCCACCGATTTTGATAATAGGCTTACCACCTACATCATGACTGACAGCGATATCAGTCCACTGAATGCCTTTTGCCCAACCAGTGCCTAGAGCCTTCAAAGCCGCTTCTTTCGCAGCCCATCGTCCCGCATAGTGCTGATTGGAAGTCTTACGCGAACTACAGTAGCTGATTTCTTGTTGAGTAAACACTCGATTCAAGAAGATCTCACCATGCTTCTGAATCATCTCTCCGATGCGCGAACACTCGATGATATCGGTTCCCAATCCGATAACACGAGATCGATGCGAAAGAAAGTTAGATTCAGACATTACTGGATTGCCTTTGATTTTTTCGTTTTCGAGCCGATATCAATTGAAAAATCAGTCGAATCGTTCTTTTGAATTATTGGACCACAAGCTTCTATTTTTGATAACGAATACCACAAGCATCTTCGACACGCCCCAACACGTCAGCCGCCTTACGACGAGCTACCGCTGCACCTGCAGCCAGAATCTCGCGCACTTCTTGCGGACGCGCCTCGAGTTCAGCGCGTCGAGCGCGAGGTTCGGCAAAATAATTTTCAGCTGCGTCGGCAAGCGATTTCTTCACTTCGCCATAACCAAAGCCCCCACGGCGATAAAGAGCTGCCATCTCCTCAACTTGCGCTGTGGGTGCTAACAACTTGAAAAGCTGGTAGAGGTGATCCGTGTCGGGATCTTTCGCTTGATCCATCGGTCGTGAGTCGGTTGTGATCCGCATGATCTTTTTACGTTGCTGCTTGGCATCTTCAAAAATCGCGAGAGTATTGTCGTAGCTTTTGGACATCTTCTGACCATCGGTGCCAGGCACCTTCGCAGCATCGACGGTTATCTTCGCTTCGGGCAATACAAACGCTTCTTTGCCATAGAGATGATTAAAACTACGAGCCAAATCGCGGCATACTTCGATATGCTGAACCTGATCTTCCCCGACGGGAACCCAGTTGGAATCGAACGCAAGAATATCCGCAGCCATCAAAACAGGATAAGTAAACAGCCCGGCATCGGCTGTGAGCCCGCGAGCCTTCTTCTCTTTATAGGCGTGACATCGCTCGAGCAAACCAAGTGGCGTCCCCGTCATCAGCAACCAACAAAGTTGACTTACCTCGGGGACATCCGACTGAACAAAGAGAGTTGCCTTGTTGGGATTGAGACCCAACGCGAGTAAATCAAGAGCGGCATCTAGCGTATAGGATCTGAGGACTTCCGGCTCGCGCACTGTTGTCAAAGCATGCAGGTTGGCAATGAAATAGTAAGCTTCATGTTGATCCTGAAAGTCAATGTATTGGCGGATCGCACCGAAGTAGTTACCCCAATGAAATCGACCTGTTGGTTGAATGCCCGATAGTACTCGCATGTCTAATTCGCCAAGGAAGTAAAAAAACTTGTTCGCTTTACGGAAGTTTCAGAGAGCCTATTAATTCGGCGATCGACTTAAGCCCCATTTCACCGCAAACCACTCGCAGTTGCTCAATCAGTTTTACCGAGATCGTAGGATCATAATAATTCGCCGTTCCGATCTGAACAGCCGTTGCCCCCGTCACCAAAAACTCCATCACATCATCAATGGTTGCAATACCGCCAATACCTATGACCGGTATCGATACAGCTCGCCGAACTTGATGAACACAGCGCAGTGCGATCGGTTTAATCGCCGGGCCGCTTAATCCACCTACGACGTTTCCAAGAATCGGCTTGCGTTTCCGCCAATCGACCGCCATTCCAAGAACTGTGTTGATACAGCAAACAGCGTCAGCACCACCTTGCTCAGCTGCTTTGGCAATGGTGGCGATACTCGAAACGTTAGGAGTCAACTTGGCCAGCAGCGTTGCGCGAGTCACTTTTCGACAACCTGCTACAACTTCTTCACATAACGCCGGATCGGTCCCGAAGTCGACACCACCTGAAACATTGGGGCAAGAAACATTCAATTCGATGGCCGATACATTCCCCAACGATTCAAGTTTCTCCGCAAGTTCATAAAAATCCTTCAAAGTCTTACCAGCGATGCTAACGATTACCGGCGCACCCACCTGACTGAGATAGGGCCAATGTTTCTGCATGAAATAGTCGATTCCGTCGTTATCCAGCCCGATTGCATTGAGCAGTCCACTGCTCGTTTCGACAGTGCGCCAAGGTGAATTACCAGGACGCGGATCGCGAGTGATCGTCTTGGGAAGAATACCTCCGATTTTTGTCAGGTCGACCGCGCGTTCCATTTCCTTGGCGTAGCCAAACGTGCCAGAGGCGACGAGGATTGGATTGCGGAGTTGAAGTTGGCCCAACTTCACACTCAGGTCACACTCCACAGCCTGATGACTTGTCGATGCACTGGTCATTCTTATTGGTTCCTAAGAAGTCGTTGATGAATGACTTGCATGATGGTAGCAGCTACTTCCTGCTTGGTACCGTTTGCTAAAGCCACCGTCTCTCCATCGGGCGAGAGAACTTCGACGGAAGTACTCGCAGCATCGATTGCTGCCTCGCTGTTGGACACGATAAGATCGCAGCTTTTTCTCTGCAGTTTCGCTAGAGCGCGAAAGCGACGATCCTCTGTTTCCAATGCAAAACCAACAACAAATTGGCCTGCCTTTTTCGAGGCTCCCATCGTAGCGACGATGTCCACGGTTTCAATGAGTTCAAGCTGCAAAGGCTGCCCAGTTTTAGTCAACTTGTGATCCTCGACACGCTTGGGCATGTAATCACACGGCGCAGCGACTCCAATCAAACAATCGGATGCATTGAAAGCTTGAGCGACGGCGTCGAACATTTCCTGTGTCGTAACAACAGGTATAACCTCCGCGCCTTCAGGATAATTGATCGATACTGGACCAGAAACGATGGTCACTTGATGGCCCAGCGCAATCGCCGCTTCAGCGATTGACGCCCCCATGCGGCCGCTAGAAGCATTGCTTAAGAAACGCACCGGATCGAGGTACTGACGCGTCGGGCCGGAAGTAATAAGAATCTTTGCCAATTCCTGTGTTCCTTACCGCTAACAAAGTTCAATGGCAGAAGAATGTTTCGGTTGATCGAGAGATTGATTCAGTTCGAACTCGCCTGCAAAATCTCATCGATAGACTTTAAGATTTGCTGCGGTTCCGCCATGCGACCCGTTCCGCGCTTACGACAACTAAGCCAACCTTCTTCAGGTCCAACCAATCTCACGCCATCCTTTCGTAATTGGTCTACGTTGCGCTGCACGGCAGGCTTGTCCCACATCGGGGCGCTCATCGCTGGTGCCATCAAGACGGGGCACTGACAATTTAGATAGAGGGTCGCCAAAAGGTTATCTGCTAAACCATGAGCGCAGCTGGCTAGAAGGCGTGCGGTCGCTGGCGCCACGACTAGCAACGAACAGTTCTCTGCCAGCTCGATATGTGCTCCCAGTGGATAAGAACTAGAGAAGTTCGTTATGGCTACAGGATGAGAGGTGAGCGCGGCAAATGTTGCCGCACCCACAAACTTGGTCGCGTTGTGAGTCATCACGACTCGAACAGACTTGCCTCGTTGGACTAGTTTCGAAACAACGTCTGCTACTTTGTAGGCAGCGATGCCACCACCAACTCCAACGACGATTGCACCCGATGTCATGAGTCGCCCGAATCCAAATCCAAGAAGTCGCCCATGTCGGTGCTCTCGCCGGTAATCTTAACTTCGCCCGACATATTCAGGTAAATCTTATCTTGCATAATTTCCTGCAAAACGATTTCCATCTTGTCGTCGCTGCGAGTATCAACCAGTACTCGGCTACCGCGGTTCAACTGCACCAAGCGTTTCTGGATCAAGGTCGACAACTTAAATCGACCACCCACCTTGTTTACGATTTCTTCTTCTTTGAGTGCATCTAGCATGCCTGACAATCTCCCTGCAAATGTTGTTCTAAAATCAATTGAATCGATGAAACCGTCGAGTCGACGGTGTGATTGACTATTTCGTACTTGTAATGGTGCTTAAAAGTCATTTCTTCTCTGGCCACTTCCAATCGTCGCAGGATAGCAGCCTCTTCTTCAGTCTGTCGCTTTCTTAACCGGTTTTCTAACTCTACCATCGAACCGGGGTGAATAAACAAGCTGATCGCTTCAGGATGCGATTCCAAAACACTCAAAGCTCCCTGGACGTCTATCTCTAAGATTATCCAAGTTCCTTGACGAATTCCAGCTAAAACGGGCTCTCGAAGCGTTCCATACCAATGCCCTCGTCCAAAAACCTCTTTGCATTCCAGGAAGTTATTTTGGATTCGATGCTTTTCAAATTCCTCTTTTGATAAAAAGTAATATTCCCGTCCATCGATCTCTCCAGGTCGAGGAGGCCTCGTGGTCGCCGAAACACTCAACTGCAGTGGTAGCGAGCTTTTCCGAAGCAATTCCTTAACAACGGTGGACTTTCCTGCTCCCGAAGGGCCGGAAATGATCACGATTTTTCCGTGGGTTAAAGCCGAAGTATTCATAAGTTGAGACCCGAATCAACGGGCGTGAGTTCAAACTATTCAATAACTAACGAATAACCTTGGAAAAACAATCATTGACTCATTCCGGGCACTTCCATTTGGGGCGACATTTGCTACGTCTCAAACGACTCGCCCTATTCGATGTTCTGAACGATCTCCCTCATTTGTTCAATCGTCGTTTTCATTTCAACAACATGCCTAGCGATCGTTACGTCGCTAGCTTTCGAACCGATCGTGTTGGTTTCTCGGAAGATTTCTTGAATCAAAAAATCCAACTTTCTGCCTTGGCTCTCCTGCCCATGAATGATCGACAGAAATTGTTCAAGATGACTTCGCAAGCGAACTACTTCTTCGTGAATATCCAAACGATCGGCCATGATCTGTATTTCACGCAGCAAGTCAGAAGGCTGAAAAGTATGTTGAGCGGATTCGAAGGCCTGCCTCACCCGAGCCTCTAACCTCTGGCTATGCTCTTTCAGAACGATTGGACTACGCTCGGCGATCTGACTCGAATGCTGCTGAAGGTTCATGATGCTGGCGCTTAGGGCGTTAGCCATCGCCTTGCCTTCCTTCGCACGCATCATTTGATGTTGCATCGCTGCCTGGCGAACAATGTCTAAGGTCGCCTGAAGAACTTCCTCGCTTTTCTCATCAGCCGATAGTCCAGTCGAGACCACGCCTGGCAACGAAAGAAAATCGCGGATGGAAAGCGTGTCATGTAACCCCAACTCAGCAGCCCAGTGTCGGCATTGATCGACATAACTTTTCAAGGCCGTTTCGTTAAGTTGATAAGCATCCTCGCCCGAAGCTTGCTCGACTCGCACCTGAACCTGAACCGTACCTCTTCGAATGAATTCTCTGAGCAAATTATCAATCTGAGGCTCGAGTGATTCAGCAATCGAACTAACTCGGCTACTGATTTTCAAGTGCCGGTTATTCACCGAACGAATTTCAACAGCAATGCGAAGTCCGCCGACAACGGCAATTGCATCACCATGTCCAGTCATGCTCAACAAGGAATTATCCCCTGGACAACAAAGTATTGGACTGAACTCAAAATTCGTAACGAGGCAACGGTAATTCACTGACTACATCGCCGCCGATGAACGACAAGCGACGTAGCTATTTGCTGCCACCAGCACCACCTTCAGCCGCAGGTGGTGCGCTGGGTGCAGGTGCTTCAGCTGCTGGTGCGGCGGGGGCTGGAGTAGCCGATTCAGGAGTAGCGGTTGCGGGTGCCTCTGCTGCAGGAGCCGCAGGGGCTTCAGTACCACCGCTCGCAGCTGCCGGAGGTGTTGCTTCTGCTGGCTTGTCTGCTGGAGGTGCAGTAGATGACTCGGTCGCTGTAGCACCGCCAGCAGGAGTTGCTTCAGCTGGAGATGCAGCAGGTGTTGATGTCGCAGCGGGTGATTCGCTCGCTGGAGAACCCGAGGAAGTTGCTGGATTTGTCGTATCGCCGGGGGCAGAGATCTCCGGACCGCTTACACCAGTTCCTCCCACCTTCATCGGTGGTTCTTTGAGCGTGTAGGCAGCAGAAGCCAGTAACACGATCCAGATCGCAGCGGTTACGACGGTAATTCTCGTGAAAAGGTCACCTGCTTTGGTACCGAAAGCACTCTGGCCTCCAGGTCCCCCCAAAGCCCCTACCAAACCACCCCCTCGACCTCGCTGAACAAGGATCAAAAGTATCAAGAAGATACTTACCAGGAAAATGGATAGGCCGAAAAAGTAGTGGGATAGCAATGCCAAAAACATAAAACCTCAGTCTCTTCGATAGATTCTGACGATCAATAAGCTGCTAAGAATAGCAGATTCTTTTCGGTCTGTTGAGGGGAGTTTTTTTGCACTTTCCTCAAACGTCCCAGTTATTTAGGGTGGGCATTGCCGGTTGAACCGGCTGGTTGCGATATCCCTGGAAAAACTTGCTGCCTTCCCGACGATTTGCGGTTGTGCCCAAAGGGTTTCCAAGGAAAATTTTAAAAAGGCAGGTCTCGGGGCATGTGAGCCAACAGGATTTTCCTGATGAACAATCTAAAGCCATTGTCTCAAACGACGATAAATTTCAGCCAAGCACGTTCCATGCTTCCGCTGGTTCGTTCGATCGCCGCTGATGCTCAGTCGCTTGAACTACAAATCCGTCGTCGCCGCCATGATCTTAACCTGGTGACACGGGGTGGAACTGGCAGATCAGCTCACATGTACAACGACGAACTCCTGGAAAGCCAGCAAGATCTGGAAAACGACCAGCGGCAACTGGAATCTTACAAATCGGAATTGTCTCGGTTGGGAGTGGAGCTAATCTGCGCGGAAGCAGGGGAAGTGGAATTTCCAATTACATTCCAGGATCGCCCGGTTTATCTTTGCTGGAAGTTGGGAGAGGAAGAAATCGGCTTCTGGCGCGAAGCCGATCAACCCTTTTACCGCCGGCAGCAAATCCCATCCACGGTTTTACTTCAGCTTTCGGCCCCGACGGGGTTTTGAAGGACTAGAACCGGCTATCGTAGAGACGGGAGTTCTCTTGGGCTTGGAAACCGGGGCCACTCGACTGATCCACAGGATCGATCGATGCAAGTCATAGGGCAACCCCAAATCCAACCAACGTTTCGAAAGCTCGGCTAGTGCATCCTTAGCCGGCAATTCCAACAGCTTTAAAGCATACTGCACCAGCTCATTGAGAGATTGGGCTGAATGCTGCATCAACTTGGCGGGGAGTGGCGAGAAGCACAACAAAGCATCCTTGTGGTTCAATACAAAACGCTCTGTTGAAAAGACGACTTCAGGCTGCGTTGCTAATAGTGGCCCTGCTGCCGAAATTGGCCTGAAGCCACGCTGCGACAGTAAATAATTGACACCACGACCAGCGTTAATGATACTTCCGTGGCCATCAGATGGGTTGATCTCGATCAATGTCAATGTACTCCGCCAATCACCCTCACCAAGCCCCCAGAGGTGATCATTGGATTGACGAATCACTTGAGCTGCCGTCAACGGCTGCTTCCAAAGCAACTCTAATGTAGTTTGTAATGTCGTGTTGACGATTGAGCCATCCAGCCCCGCAACTTTCGATCCACCTACGGCAGCTTGAATCTGACCATTGTTTTGCAAAGTCCAAGCATGGAAGTGATTGGCGACGTTATCTGGGACCGCAGTCAGACCCGCGATATCGATTCGGTGATCTAATGGTTGCAGATCTGGCAAGCGAGAAGCCTGCCTCGCTACGATCTCATCCAAGCCACGATTCACTTGACGTGCACTAGCGACCTCTTGGCAAAGAACTTTTCGCTCTAGCCTTGCCATTATTTCGCTAGCTGTCTTCTTCGCGATTTCGATCTCTTGCGAATTAAACGATTTCTTTCGTTCGCTCCATAGCCACAACGTTCCCTGCGGCATTTGCAAGGAACCAATCGGAATAACGAGAGCCGATCCAAATTCTTCTGGCGATTGCCAACTAGAATTCGTCGCGATGTCCTCGATCAGAACGGCATTACCCAACAATGCCTCCAAATCAGCCAAGGAACCTCGTAGCTGGCGAGGCTCACGCGTCAGACGGGACTTCGGCAAGCCTATGCAACTGCGCATCTTCAAAACGCTCGTTGCATCATCCAACAGGTAAATCGCTGCCGCATCGCACCCCATCGCTGAAGCCGCTTGCTCAAGGGAACGATCTAAACTTATTGCGAGGTCTTCCTGATCCTCGACCTTCATCGTCACACCGATATTCGACGCTAGTTCCGCTTCCTGACGCCAGACGGTGCGTTCTGCGTTTTGCAAACTCTCAAGAATTTTCTCTATCGATGACCATAACTTCTTGGCGGTATTTTCTGAAACAGCCGGTTGACTCTCGAGGTCCGATGCATCCAACATTCCGTCCATCGGAAGAGCGCTAACCAAGTTCCATCCTTTGTGCGCGGTGATGAATTCAGGTGCTTGTGTCCTGGCCCGCGTCTGTACTTCTTCCTTCACTGCGATGGGGGCCCACCCTGTCGCCTGACTGAAAGACTGAAGCAATTCCTCAATCATCCCAGCATTGTTTGCCGCTTTCACTACCTGTTCGGCATGATCTTCCTTGTGCAACCGCAAGTGATTCGGGAAATATGGAGACACTCTTACAGCCTTTCCGGCAGGGGATGATTTTATTTGCGCCCTCCATGCACCCTATTTGGTTCAACCAATCCTGCTGATCGCTTACAGTGACAATTTACTCACCGTTGCTCATCGATCACGATGGCTGGGTCTGCTTCGCCTCCATGCTGACCTACGCCAGATATCGGACTTCCGAAGCTTTTAACTTGTACGCATTTCTTGCCGGAACCGCACAGTTTCACAGCGCACACCCTTCGCAGTCCATGCGATCCTAAAAACCGTCAAGCCATCGATTGCAATAAAGCTCTACAATCGACACGAACATCAGAAATGGGAGAACGAAAGACTCAAGGCAAACGAGAGACAAGTTGGACAGGACAGCATAAACCCCGAAGCGATGCCCTGAAATTGATGGCCGCTCAAGAATTAAGAGTGACTCTCTCTAACCTCGAAGCGTTTCCAGGAGACGCTCTTGCTTAGACGAGCGTAAAAGAACAATTGGTGCGAACAATCGCATGATCATCCGGAAAAGTGTGCATTGCCTGCATACAAAACACTTTGTTGCGGACGTCCAGATGGATGAAACTCAGCGCTCCCAAAGCGATACGACCACTCGAATCAAACCGCTGAATGAGATCGTAGTTGCCTGGCTCTACGGTCAACTTCTCCTGCAGCATCCAAAAGACATCGGCAGACACAGTATCCAGCTCAAAGTCGTAACAGTAACGAACTGTGCTCCGATGCTCCAAACTATCGTTACGCTTACCGTGCAATCGTTGTGAAACGAGGCGTCGCTTTTGAGGTAAAGGATGATGGGCCGAGGCGGCAACTTCCGTCAAGACAACCGAATTGCTAACCCAAGTTAGAACATGCCCGGCGCTGGTTAAATCAATTTTGACTCGATAATCACCACGCGCAATCTCTCTAGACTGAAAAGTTTCGAACAACTCAGGATGCAGCGAACGGCCAAAGACCTGGAATGCAAGTTCAGCAACTTTCGGGCGAACAGACAACACCTGAGACAATCCTTCCAAACGAAAACTCTATCGCCAGGGAACTCACACAAGTTAATCGATCAAACGTGTAAAAATCTACTGTACCAGTGTTTTTTCAAAAATGCTGGTATTCTCAAATATGCCGGTTTTCAATTCCCTTGCTCTTCTACACAAAGTATCCCCTGCGTGTCCAATGCAGAGGAATCCTATCGAGAGGAAAATTGTTACCAAAAGCAGCCTTCAATGACGACTTACTCGTGGAAACTTCGACGGCCCATACTAAATGCTAGTTCCCAAAATGCTTGGTCGCAAAAATTTCTAAAACGCTCTGGAAACCATTTCCATGAAGTCACAACTCCACAAAGCTTCCCATTAGCATTACTGAAAAAAATCGCTCCTTCAAACGCTTTTAAAAACCACGCTAGATCGAGCGAATGCTGTAGCTAAGTCGTCAAATCATTCAGTGTCAATATGCTTGCAAGAATCCTCGAAACGGCACGTAAGATTCACTGGTCACATCGGCACTCAGTTCTCATTATAACTTCGTGGGTATAAACGAACCAATAGCGATCCCAGAAGTAGTCTACCTGATTCGCAGGGAACAGTTATGGGTGGTCTTCCGCTCTTGCAGATCGTAACGATTGGCAAAAATTTTTTCTTTTTTTGTGCATGCTCCCCGCTTTTTTTTTATTGCTCGATCCCTTGCAATAGCGATTCAGAAAAAAATCGTGTGGTGTTCGCGGGAACTACCACCAGATTGAGCGGACCAGTGTGGCAGTATTTTTCAATAAAAATCTTTCTGCCCGTTTGCAATTCGAAGCCCGGTTAGCAACTCAACTTTGGGATTTATAGCATTGAATATTGTCATGTTCACGAGCGAAGCTGTGCCATTTGCCAAAACAGGCGGCATGGCTGATGTGTGCGGCGCTCTGCCGATTGAATTAGCTGCGCGAGGTCACCGCTGCGCAGTCATCATGCCTGCCTACAAACATATTCATCGTGCTGGAATTGAAATTCGCCCTACCGATCTTGGTTTTGCAGTCCAGTTATCAGGACGAATGGTAGCAGCCAGATTGCTGAAAGCTGAAATGCCTAATTCTGCTCTGGAATTCTTTTTTATTGACCAACCCCATTACTTCGAAAGACAAGGGATATACGGAGAATCAAGCGGAGACTATCGCGATAATTGCGAGCGATTCAGCTTCTTCTGCGCGGCGGCAGTGCAAGCCGTAGAATTGCTCGGTTTAGAAGTCGATATCGCACACGTTCATGATTGGCCTACGGCTCTGATAGCCGCATATGTAGCTACCAAACATGGAGGTTATCGCTGGTATGATCAAGCGGCATCGGTCATGACGGTTCATAATCTCGCGTACCAAGGTCGCTTTTCATCCTCCGAGTATCAACATACGGGACTGGATTGGAAATACTTCAATTGGAAACAGCTCGAATACTATGGCGACTTGAATCTTCTCAAAGGTGGTCTCGCATTTGCTGATCGACTAACCACGGTCAGCCAAACCTACGCTAACGAAATTCAAACCGTGGAAAATGGCTTTGGACTCGATGGCCTACTGCGTGAAAGAACCTCCCGTCTATCAGGAATTGTCAACGGTGTAGATTATCGAATTTGGGATCCTGCCGTAGATTCACTTCTCCCCAAACAGTACGACCCAAGCAACTGGAAAGAAGGAAAAGCAGCTTGTAAAGAAGAGCTTTTCCGAGAACTGGGATTATTTGTGGAGCCTAATCAACCCTTGATTGGGCTCGTAGGTCGACTGGCCGACCAAAAGGGTTGGGACTTAGTCATTCCTCTGCTCCACAAATGGGCCCACCAATACCCTGCCCAATGGGTTATCTTGGGTACGGGAGATGCAAGATACCACGAATCTCTAGGCTATTTGGCATCTCAAGTCGGAAATCGATTAGGCTTGAAATTGGAATTTTCTGACAGATTAGCGCATCGAATTGAGGCGGCAGCGGATATCTTTTTAATGCCGAGTCGATTTGAACCATGCGGACTCAATCAGCTCTACAGCCTGAAATACGGTACTCCGCCCGTCGTTCACGCTGTGGGTGGATTGGTTGATACCGTCACGCATGCCTCTCCGGAAAATATTTCAAATGGGCGGGCAACGGGTTTTGTCTTCAATCATTATTCGGTGGAAGCATTGGAACATTGTCTCCATGAGGCATGTGAGACGTACCGATCTCGACCGGATCTTTGGGGACAGATTGTGGAAACAGGAATGAAACAGGATTGGTCTTGGCAAAGAAGTGCAGTGCAATACGAAGAGGTATACACGGCCGCTTTGAACGACCGACAGCAGAGAACGACGTAAGAAGTCATGAGTCAATTCCGGTATGACTGGTTCAGTGATCGTTGGATCATCTTCGCGCCGCATCGCTCCCATCGCCCCGACGAATATTCGTCTTCACAGGAAACTTGCTTACCCAGCCACGACTGCCCATTTTGCGCTGGCAATGAAGCGGAGACACCGTTGGCAGTGCTGCTGCTGCCTAGTCAACCAACAGAAGCTAAGGACCAGGCGAAGTCCGAGCCCGACGAGTCGATTCAATCAAGTAACCATGAGTGGAAAATAGCACGCAACAAAGCGCCTACTCGTCGCTCTTCCCGAATCACACCGCCCAACTGGAAAGTTCGAGTTGTCCCGAACAAATTCCCTGCCCTTAAGACCAGCCAAGAAGAACTGTTTGCTGGCGGAATCCCAACTGAAATCTCTTTTGCATCGTCACATGCGCGAGGTGCGCGCAAAAAACAATCTCGCGAAGTTTCCACTTCGCTTCAAAGCGAGATGAGAGACGTGGCTATCGGATTACAGACGGATCCGTTTCGCGTTATCTCCCAGGAAACAGAACCACTTGGTGAGTTATTCCAATCGGGTGACTTTCATGGAGCCCACGAAGTATTCATTGAGTGCGGTGATCACCTCAGTAGCCTTACTCAGCTTTCGACGGACCATATCCACCTGATCATCGAAGCCTATCAACAGAGATTGAGATATCACCGAAAGCAGGCTGGACTGCGTTATGGTGTTGTCTTCAAAAACTCAGGCTCTGCTGCTGGCGCGACATTATCACACCTTCATAGCCAACTGATTGCGACCAGTTTCATGCCGACCGAAATACAAAGGCTAGGGGAACGGTGGCAGAACTTCGGTCAACGTCATGGTATCTGTCCCATCTGCAGTATGATCGATCGTGAAATCGCCGATGGAAGCCGAATCGTATGGGAGTCTGAACAACTCGTCGCCATCTGCCCCTACGCGAGTCGAAGCCCCTATAGCCTCTCGATCTTTCCGAAAAACCATCAGTCCCAGTTCGAGTCCGATCACCATTCTTGGAGCGAGGAACTCGCAACGTACTTACTCCGTACGTTGAAAGCGATGGAGAATGCGATGCCCAATGTCGCCTACAACTATGTGATACACACCAGCCCCTTCCGTGAAGGAATTGGTGAGTTATTCCACTGGCGAATCGACCTCTTTCCTCGACTAGGAAAACTGGCTGGCTTCGAATGGGGCTCCGGCAGCCACATCAATGCCGTTTTACCCGAGGAAGCGGCAAGAACTTTTCGACTCTATTTCGCAACTTCTGAAATCGAGTCCTAAAACCCACGTCGCTTCTGATGGGTTATATTGAGACTCTTTCGGCGAAATAACATTGCTCTCTGATAAATTGCTCTCTGATAAATTGCTCTCTGATAACATTGCTCTCTGATAAGCTGTATAGATCCAATCGTTTGTGAATCGCGATTTATTGGATAACTCAATTAGCCCATCTTCGAAGCTAACCATCGGTTGCTCCCGAACTGCCCCTAGCCCTCCCCAAGTCCCCCTGGGATGGAAGCCCATTTGATGGCACTCCCATCAGCCAGGATTGGCAACAACCGCCGAGACTGAAGTGACAAACAAGACCAGGTAATTTAGGAAGCCTGGGGGATGATTCGGAGTTGTAATCGTTGTAACTGCGCGATTTGGATTCTTAGCCAAAATTATGCAGCTCGATTAAATGGACTAGGAAAAATATCGCTACAGTATCGATTCCCCAAGCGCCGATATCCCCAGGGAGAGTGCGCAAATTGTATGCCGGTTACTATTTGCGGAATGAACCGCTTGATCCATGAGAGAACTATGAGCTCACCTATTCATCTTTGCTTGGTGCTCCATAACCACCAGCCAATAGGTAATTTTGATGGTGTTTTTGAACAGGCTTATCAGGACAGTTATCTCCCGTTCCTGAATGTCTTTGAGCCTTACGAACACTTGAGGATTTCGCTGCACACCAGTGGCCCGTTGATGTTGTGGCTAGACGAACGCAAGCCAGACTATATGGCCCGACTTAGAAATCTAGTCGCGGCTGGACGAGTAGAAATCGTCGGTGGCCCGTTCTACGAATCCATTCTGACAATGCTCCCAAGTCGTGATCGCATTGGTCAGATCAAAAAATACACTCGTTGGCTAGAAGATAAATTTGAGACTCGTGTTCAAGGAATGTGGGTGCCGGAACGGGTTTGGGAGAGCAGTCTTACCAGCGACCTAGCCGATGCTGGCATGGCCTACACTGTGCTAGACGATTTTCATTTCAAGGCTGCCGGCTGGGCCCAAGAGGATCTATTCGGTTACTACACCACCGAGGACATGGGACGCCTTTTAAGAGTATTTCCCGGCAGCGAAAAATTACGCTACTTGATTCCATTTGCGCCTGTCGCGGACATGATCGAATTCGCTCGCCAGACAGCTCGCCAAAATCCTGGCGCGATACTTGTCTTTGGTGATGACGGTGAAAAGTTTGGAACATGGCCCGATACGAAAGCTCATGTTTACGAGCGCGGCTGGCTCAGAGAGCTATTAAATGCACTCACTGAAAACCGCCATTGGCTGCGAACATCGACTCTCTCTGAAGTCGTGCAGCAGAACCCTCCTTTGGGCAAGATCTATTTGCCTGACTGCAGTTACCGCGAGATGACCGAGTGGGCTTTACCTGTTGCACAGCAGGAAGTTTTCGACGAGGTCGTTCACGCCATGGAGCACGAACCGATTTGGGAAAGATTAAAACGGTTTGTTCGTGGCGGTTCTTGGCGAAACTTCAAAGTGAAATACTCTGAAGCCAATGAAATGTACTGCCGCATGCTGGAAATCAGCGAACGCCTACATCGACTCAAGCAGGATTACCCGAACCATGAGTTAATTGAAAAGGCCGAGGATCATCTTTACCGCGGTCAATGCAATTGCACATATTGGCATGGCGCGTTTGGTGGAATCTATCTGCCTCATTTGCGCAACGCGGTCTTCAAGGAACTTATCGAAGCGGACAACCTATTAGATGCCATCACTGGCCGACACTCTGATTGGGTCGATGGCTCTAGCGAAGACTTCAATCTTGATTTGCGTCCGGAAGTTCGCATTGCTAACCAGCACTTAGTCGCCATGATCGCTCCTGCTCAAGGTGGTATGCTTTACGAGCTCGATGTAAGGGCAATCTGCCATAACCTGCTGGCAACCATTCGACGACGGCCAGAGAGCTACCATCGCAAGGTGCTCAAAGGAGCATCGTCGTCCGGTGACAAGGTGGCCAGCATTCACGATCGAGTTGTCTTCAAACAAGAAGGCCTCGACCAACGCCTGCAGTACGACTCGTACGCTCGCAAGAGTATGCAAGATCACTTCTTCGATGAAAACGTAACTCTGCAGTCGTTGATATCTGGAACCGTTCAGGAAAGAGGCGATTTCCTCAACCAGTCTTACGAAGCCAAACTGCGTCGCGGTGCAGGCAAAGTTCAAATCTTTATGCAACGCGAAGGCAACGTGTACGGAACCCCAATCCAGGTTTCAAAAGCATTGACCATTGAAGCTGGTAGCTCACTGTTGCGAATTGGATATCAACTGGATGGATTACCCCCAGGTCGCCCATTCCACTTTGCGAGCGAATGGAATTTTGCCGGAATGCCATCTGGGGCCGATGATCGATTCTTCTACGGAAGCAAAGGTCAGCGACTTGGTCAGTTGGGGAAATCACTAGATCTATCCGAACAAACCCAACTGGGTTTGATCGATCAGTGGTTGTCACTCGACGTGCAGTTGATGTTTGAGTTTCCGACGAACATTTGGGCATTCCCGATAGAAACGGTAAGCCAAAGCGAAGGTGGCTATGAACTGGTTCATCAATCCGTCTGCGTGATTCCACACTGGACAGTGATTGGTGATTCAGAGGGTCGCTGGGCAACGGAGATGGAAATCGCAATCCAGATCAATCAGCATCCCGAGCCACGGCGATTCGGTACACAATTGGTAGGCCAATTCGGCTAACCCAACTCATTAAGCTGTGTTGTACTCGACCAATCCTCTCAGGTAGATGTCATCTCCTGTGAGGATTGGTTTTTCAAAAAGCAGACGAGCAGCCCTGTTGATGTCACTAATTCCCAGTCCACCGACTGGACTTTTAGCATCAACTCCCCCGATCATTTTCGGCGCGAGGAAAAGATGAACTTCATCGAGCAACCGCTGATCAAATAGCGCGCCCAATAAACCTGCTCCACCCTCGCAAAGCAGATTTGTACAACGCCTACGCGCAAGTTCCTCTAGCAATTCTCGTAGTCGCTGAGTAGCATCGAGTGATCGAGATTGAACTACTTCGCACTCATGCCCCCTTAACGCTTCGATCACATTTGCATTCGCTCTTGGACCTGTCCAAATCAATGTTGGAAACTGACTGGCGGTCTGAGCAAGTTGGCTACTGGTCGTAAGCTGAAGCTGTCCATCAAAAAGCACACGCAGTGGCTTACGGGGACCTCCAGATCGGGCAGTTAATAAAGGGTTGTCGTGAATCGCAGTCCCTGAGCCCACCATAATGGCATCGACTCGACCTCGCAATTGCTGGACGCACTGCCGACTCTCCTCGCCAGATATCCATTGACTGCTACCGGTCGCTGTAGCGATCTTTCCATCTGCGGTCATCGCCCACTTTCCTAGAACATGTGGGCGACGCTTACCGATCAGTGTCAGGTAGGGCGCATTGAGCCTCTTGGCTTCTAATTCACCGACTCCGACAACTACCTCAATCCCCTGACTGCGAAGCTGTTGAATCCCTTTACCTTGGACGGCAGCGAACGGATCCTGCATCGCTACAATGACTCTCGCTGGCTTGGCTCGCACGATTGCTTCGACACATGGAGGTGTTTTACCAAAGTGCGAGCATGGCTCTAGGGTCACATAAAAAGTCGAACCTGTGAGATCGACTCCGCGTGCCGCGTTAATTGCCTCAACCTCTGCATGAGCTTCGCCAAAACGACGATGATAGCCCTCTCCCACAATCCGATCATTCTTGACGATCACACAACCGACCAGCGGATTGGGCTCGACATGCCCACGCCCCAAAACCGCCAACTCCATAGCTCTCATCATAAAAGAGAGTTGATCGTTTGCTGGCGACATAAGCCCTCGCTAGTACTATCAAGAACTTGTCGAATACCTCTGATCCAATAGGACATCAAGGCTTATGACAACGAGGCTCGATCCGATTAAAAATCGAACAACATTAGCACTCGGTCGGCGATTTTGCGAGTCGACCGAGTGCGTCATCAGGTTACTTCAGGCCACGGCTCACGGACCAACTTTCGCTCGGCTAGGTTTTGGAGCCAAGCTTTCATTCCATGCCTGGGATCCACAACTTTCCGGACGAACCGCTATTTGCTGGTGTGCTGCTGGGAGCCGCACTCGGTCCACTTGGCTGTCCTGGTATCCACAATCCACTTCCGGAATCCGCGCCAGCCGCTTCCAGAGGGTTTCTCGCAGGAAGCGAGGCTGCGAGCGGACCTTGTCTTTGCATCGCGGCCGTAACTTGATGGATAAACGATACTAAATAGGGATCTTCAGGATAGGCGTTTAGGTACTTGCTGAAGAATGCCTGGCTTTCCTCGGTCCGCCCGAATGAATTCAAAATCTCGGTAGCCATCAATACCAATTGACCGACTCCAAGTCCCAGCTTAGCACGAGCGGCAATCAGTTGCTCGATGATTTCAACTCGCTCATCAGGATCGATACTGGAATGCAATTTTAGTGACAGCCTGAGAAGGTCAGCATCTCCCTGCATTTCCGCCGGGAACTCCACCTCTTCAACGCGTCGTAGCAATGGCTTGAATTGCGAGTTAAGCCGCAATTGGAACAGATAACTACCTAGCTGCAACAGCGGTTTGCCCGCTAATTGGCTTAGATCAACTCGATAAAGGAACGCTGGGTCGATGCGAGGTGATTCGGCATTGATGGCAACGAGATCGTCCTTTCGCAAACCCCATTTTTCCCGGATCGCATCAAAGTCTTGCTGACTGAAACGTAGGTCCTCGGTTCCCTGCAACAAGAGGAGAACTCCGCAGAGTTTCGTTTGGTAGTTGGGGTCCCCCTTAACTTCGTAGGGAGTTTTCCCGTCAAGGCAGGCCATCGCAGCGTTTCCAATTCGGTCGCGAATGATGGCTACAGTTCGTAATGCTTTCTCGTAAGAGTCCTTACCGCTGGTGTCCGCCGACACACCCATATCTTCTCTCTTGGCGGTATTGAGCAAGAAATTCAACGGCAGTGGAGACAGTCTTTGTTGATCGATGAGCTTGCCATCTTCTCTCTTAAGATGAAGCTTGTTCAACAGTTGATCCACTGCCTCTGTGATACCGCGATAACTGTCGGTCGTTCTCACCAAGAGCCGCGCAGGATGATCGGTTTGCTTGCCGAAGAAAGCAACTGTGCCGGAAAGAAGGTTCGAATCTACCTTCTGACCATCGACGTCATTGGTTGAGGCCGCAAAGAAATAATAGACGGCCTTCGGTCCGATTTCCTCATCCAAAAGAGAGGCGAAGTCGTTACGAATGTTGTCATCGAGATCCTCGATTTCAACCAGTTCGTAAACTCCCTTTACCTGCTGCAAAAAGTTTTCATTTTGCTCATCGCTTAAATTAAATTGCAGAATGGATTGGTTGATGACAGCGCCCGTTGCTAGTGGATCTAAGGTATATCCGAGCGTCTGGTAGTAGGTGCGGTGATTCCAAGATACAGATTCATTCTTGGCGATTCGTTCGCAAATTCGCGCAGCTGCGGTCGAATCTCCGCGGTACAGTTCGCACATCAGCAGGTACGATAGCAAGACCGGTTGATCGGGAAACTCCTTGTTGATCGATTGCAGCTTTGCATGAGCTTGCGGTATTCGATGTGAACGAAACAGGGAGCGAACTTCATTGAATCTCTCACTCCATGGCACTTGACCGGGATTATCAAATGGAATCGGAGGGACTCGCGCGAAGATATGTAACGAATGATCGTTGATCAGCTCATGGACAAAATTAGCCGACACTTCGGATTTAAATAGCACCGCAACTAAATCGGCGATCAGTAAAGCCGTAAGCGTCTTGCCCTCCATCAACAATCGCTCAGAAAGCATCAAGCCGGCTGTCTGACCGAAGGGATGAACGGTATCGCGAATTTCCGATACAGCATCGAGAAAGTATTTGGAAGGAACCAACGAATTTTCTTCTCGAATCGTCTCGCTGATCGTCATCAACCAGAGCGCCAGTTGATTATCGGGTTTCAACTTCCAAAAACGATTTGCGGTTTCGTGCAAGCCATCGAATTCGCGGAGTTGAAATTGGATCTGTGCCTTAAATGCCAACAACCATCCCGCTGACGAGTTCGTCTTAAGCAATTGATTGATACGATCCAGAGCAGCGACCAACTGTCCCCCAGATATCATCCTTTCAACTTTGTCCAAATCCTGAAAATTATCAGCGCATTTGCAGAACTTGATTTTCTTGCCACTGCCGCAAGGACAATATTGGTAAGCATCCACTTGCATCGTAAAACCAATCCGACGGAATTGAGGAGAAGGTAACAGCTGGCGGTCGCGTTCCCGTTTTTTCGACCGGGAACCAGCACGCGAAATCGTATTCAACGACCTGCCGGTAGTCTAACAGAATTATTCGCTACCAGCGACGGGAGATAGGGCCTGTTTAGGTCACTAAAATACGGCTTAAAACCAATCTGCCGATCAGTAATTAGAGAGAAACTCTAGATACACCTTGGGACTACTCGCCCACATCAATCTCACGCACCTTGTGCATGGTCACTTGATTCCCGAGTTCGTTGTAATGAACGCCGGTCATGAGTTCCCTAATAAGCATGACACCGCGACCGTGCGGTTGATCGAGGTGTTCTTCGTCAGTCGGATCGGGCAAGGTTGCCGGATTAAAGCCCTCGCCTTGATCGGTTAACTGAATCCAAACCAAGTTCTCAGCAATTCGGAATCGAACCGATACCGACTTGTCAGGAGACTCTTTGTTACCGTGCTTAATGGCATTGACCATCGCTTCTTCGATAGCCATTTGAACGTGAAAGTATTCTCTCCCATCCCAACCATAGTTCGTTAAAGCGTTGAGAAGATAATCAATCGCTTTATGACCCGCATCGAGCGAACTGGGTATGGATTCCTCGTGTACCCAATTCCAGAGAGGCTCACTCATGGTCAAGTCCTTGGCAACATCGCGCTTAGGGAGAGGGAGAGAAAACTGCGGGCGTACAAACTACAAACCAAAAGCGTCAGTTCCCTCAGCTTCCGTTTTCTTGATTGTAAAGACGCGATCCAAACGAGTGATCTTGAAGACTTCCATAATCTCAGATCGCAAGCCGCACATAATCAACTTGCCACCTGCTGCCTTGACCTTCTTATCCAAACGGATCAGGGTATTCAAAGCCGCGCTGGAAAGAAACTCAACTGTCTCAAAGTTAAGAAGAATGAACTTTCTCTTCTCTTTTTCAACCAGAGAAGATAGCTCTTCACCCATTTCTTCGATGTTTGCGGAATCAACGATCTTCCGGTCCGAGAAACGCACAACCGAAATCTCCCCGACGTCGGTGACCGAAATTCGTCGCTTACCTGCCATGACAATTTCCTCAAATCGCTATCTTTAAGTTTGCCGAGAATTGCGGGTTACGCTTGCCCCCACGCCGTGGCCATCGGGACACTTAGAATATCCTTTGGCCGACTCGATCGGCGAGAAGGCACTTTTCCGCACCAAGTTCATTACGGTAATCTTAGTCGTTGTTAAATGCAACTAACAATGGACCAATTGCCAGCCGGGAATGATGAGGTGAGGTCAGCCCGCTAGACGCCTGGCATTCCCTCCCCATTTCAGACGGTATCAAGCCAATGTTACCCTCTAAGTTCTACTGGTTGGCAATCTTGGCGGCGCGAGTTGCCCGTTCGATCCACAGATAATTGTGCTCTCGGAATTCAGTGATTTTGCCAGAAATCACCCAGCGACTGTCGGAAGAGTCGATCTTCATCGCCTCGGCGATACGCTGAAGTGCCAGGTTTTCCAGGACAATCAAACTGCGTTCGCCGTTGTTAAGCGATGCACTGAATCGCTCCGATTCCAAGATCGTCAGTTGCGCATTCGCGTTCTCAACACGATGCCCTTCTCTCCAACGCTCCAAACCCTCAGCCCCCCCCGAATCGTTCTTCACTCCAGCGGTCGCTGAGGATACGACCGCTTTCCCGCTGGGACCACTGCTCGCAGGGGTGGCGGCAGACTTCGGCTCTTCGGTCACCTCGGTAACAGCGACGGCAGAACTCTTCGCGCCAGCCACCTGCTGGGCTGCATGCCCGAAAGTCATTGTGGACAACAGCAGACCTGGAAACACAACATGAGTCAGAGGTTTTCCGGACAGTTGGGAAATCGCCCAATATTCTCCCCCAAGTCCTAGAAACTGTCTTGAAGCATCGGCCGAATCTCGAGGCGACTTGTCTGCCATAGTGTTTTTCAATCGACAGGATACAGAGAAACTCAGCATCCATGTCAACGAACAAGTCGCTTGTCCCTAAGCGACAACGAAAGGACCTAAGGTTTACTTACCCGGTTTCGGTAAGGCGAAAGCATGCAGGCACATTACCGCACCGCTGGTCAGTAAAATCCATCCCAACCAATGGGGCGGACGAATCGTTTTCTTGGGCTCTGGATGCGTTTCTAAGATGAGATCGGTTGCAGGATCAGAAGATGCCAGTTGCGTTTGCTGGCCAAATTTTGCCAGAGCTCGTGTGCTAGGCTCATTAAGTACGAACGAATCTACCATGCGGAACTGAATTCCTAGCAACAGCAATATCACTCCAATGGCAAAATAGCGATTGCGATCGAAATCCATGTATGCCGTCCTGTCCTAGTTCGTCAGACCAAGAAGTCTTTTAGAGGATCTTCTACGTGGCATTATCTGTCGATGCTCCTACCGGCATCCCAAGCCACTTGATAACTCGCCATCAATAACGCGGACTCATCCCTACCACGACCAACAAACAGTCAAAGAGGAATCCCCGCCAGGACTTCATCGGACAATCGAACAACAACCAACAGAGAATTCTTTTCAAGAATGGCTGGCATTAATTTAACGGACGTAGCGAATAATACATCCGAACCCAGCCGTATTAAAGATAATGAGTTTGCTACATAAACCAGCAGTTTCAGCCTGATGACTCTCTTGAAAACATCAGGTTAGCCATAACGCAAAAATGGCAATGGATTGCCTTGACTTAACTTAAGCGGTCGGCCGATGGGTGTCTGCAATTCCAAGGAGTGATTAATTCCCAACGAGTGTAAAAGCGAAGCATGTAAATCTTGAACCTCAACGGGTGATTCCACATTTACCGTTTTGTCCTCGACATCAAGTTTTGGCTGCGAAGAAGTTGCCCCATGAACGAAGCCGCGACGGATGGGGCCTCCTCCCAAGGCAACGGAAAACCCATGAGGCCAATGGTCGCGACCCGCCAATGGATTGATGATTGGCGTGCGACCAAATTCACCTGCGCAAACTACGATCGTTTTCTCCCACAACCCTCGCTCTTTCAATTGATCGATCAATGCGGAAAAACCGTGATCCAAAATTTCCGCCTGGGAGTATTGCAGGGCATGATTGTTGGCATGAGTATCCCAGCCACTCAGTTCCACCTCAACACAACGCACCCCTTCTTCGATCAACCGCAGCGCCGCCAAACATCCCCTTCCAAAAGCTGTATCTCCAAACTGCTTCCTAACAGCCTCATCCTCGCGAGTGATTTCAAATGCCTTGATCTGCTCACTAGACATCATCTTCAAAGCTTGGTCGGTCGCCGACTCATGTGGAGTTAAAGTCTCCTTCAAGGCAATACGCCGCCCAACAGCAAACTGCCGCTCAAGATATTCCAAATCCTTTACCCGCGATAAGAACGTGGGATCTTGATCAATCCTCTGCAGATTCGGAAGAGGAAAACGTGGGTCGCTTGTTTGGAAAGCATCGAAGCGACTCCCCAAGTAACCACCACGAGCAGGCCATTGCCCTGCCAAGATCGAAATGTGACGAGGAATCTCGACATCATCGCTCAGCTGGTGACAAACCACAGCACCGATCGATGGATGCAGAATCGTTGGGTCAGGCCGCCACCCCGTTTTAATATGATACGTCGCTCGTTCATGATCCCCTTCTTTACTGACCATCGAACGAATCACACTCAATTGATCCGCTCTTTCGGCTAACCTCGGCAAAGAACTGGCAAAGTCGAATCCTTTGATCGAAGTACGGATCGCTTGAACCTCTCCACCGATCTTCTTACCTGCATGAGGATCAAAGGTTTCTAGTTGACTGGGCCCACCTTGCAACCAAAGAACGATCAATGAGGTAGCTGACTTGTCTGGATTGACTTGCTCGCCGCGAGCTAATTTTTCGGAAACCAAAGTCAACCAGGGAGATGATGCGGCAATCGAGGCTCCACCTAGCCAACGGCGACGGTTCATCAGCGACATCCCGTTGCAGTCAGCCCGCTGAGCTGAAGTCTCAAACATACAAAGCCTCAAACCAAAAGATGTTTACTTCCCACTTAACATCAGGCCCAATTGCCGATACTCATTCAATCAATGATTCCACAAAAATTCGGTGGTGTTCATCAACACCCAACACAATTCGCTAACCGCTTTTTGCCTAGCTCCGAATCTTGCCCCTTCAAGTTTTGCCACAAAGTAATCCAGTTCATCTTTGCTGGGACGACGATTGAGTATCGCTAAGAAACAATTCTCCACCGCGCCATGATCGTCAGCCGCCTGATCAGCAATTCGAGAGATCGGATTTGCCACCGGATCATGCTTGGTTCGCTCGCGAACCATTTGACCATTGAGCAACAACAAACGCTGCGGAATGGTTTCGTTCTCCGGAGACAACTCATCTTCTCCACGGTCCCCGTAAGCTTTTAGAAAGTCGTTGATCTGTCCAAATCGAGCCAACTGAGTCACCCACATACTATCTCGATCAACTGTCTTAAGCTGGCTAGCCTGAATAATCTGTCCCGCAACTTGCTCGGGGCGAAGTTGAGTTATTGGAAAGACGGCCCAACAATCCTGTTGCTCCATCGTTACCTCATCACCTTCGACACGACTACTACGACGAAAAGCATCGGTCGAAGTGATGATTCTCAATAATCGCTTGATGTTAAACCCATTCTTTGCGAAATCATCCGCCAAAATCTGAAGCGGCTCTGGAACCTCGGAATTCAAGGGAATGTCATCCACAGGATCTACCAAAGGCTTACCGGTAGCAATTGCCCAAAATCGATTCACCACTGCTCGACTAAAGGCCGGATTATCCGAATTGGTGATCCACTTCGCTAAACGCTCGCGTGGCTTACCTGTTTCCGGCAGCAACTCTTTAGCAAATGGAACGTTTGGTTTAACAACAACTTCTTGTTCGGCATCCAAGAACTTGAATCGATAATCGAGCTTCTCCTCTCGCACTCCAAGCAACGCGTTTTCCGCCAACGTTGCACCGGCAAAAAATGCAGCCAGCTCGTGAAAATGCTCCTGAGTCCCACCTTTCCAGCTTTCCCCGTCAGGAAAGTAGGTTCTGTCGAGAAAGTCGTTATGACACTCTAAACAATCCAAACGTAAGCCCAGGAAAACTCGAGATGTTCTCCCCGCCAAACGCACGACGTCCGCTTTACGAGCGCCACCTGGTGGTATCGTCGCCGTTATGAAATTCACCTCGGGACGATCCATCCAAAGACCTTCCGATTCAATCAAACTGGTCGTGATCGAATCCATTCCCTTTTCTTGCGCCAACTGCTCCTCCAACCACTCCCTGAACTTTCGGCGACGAAACAACAGAAAAGGGCCCATCTCCGTTCCCACGAAGGCGCGAGTAAGACGCTCTGAGAAATAATCACTCCAGCGACGATCGGAAAGAAGGTACTCGGTATAGATGCCCGCGCGTTCAGACTCCGGCCACTGCTCAAGATGCCGAATCTCCTCAAGGGACATCCCACTCCCCACCAAACCCAAGGCCAGACGCCGACAGACAGTCAACCAATCCGCTTGCTCTGCCACAGAAACCTTCTCGGTTTCCGACCAACGATTGAAGGCAGTATCAACCAATCGAACTTGCGGCAAAACCGTTTTCGAAGCGTCGAGAGATATCTGCTTCCAACGCTGCGTTCTCTGCACTGGCCCCCGAAACCAAACTATTGCAAGCGTAGCGGCAAGCACTACCCCCAGCATCGTCAGAACCGATCTCAAGATAAACTTCTTGTGCATTTAAAAATCCAAGCAAAGAAACTCTTATCCCGATCCTACTTCTGCTTAAATCAGCTTTCCAAAACCATTGGGACCAACTGTCGTCGCAGATCAAGCTATACGACCCGTTCACATCCAGTGATTGCTCTGGCAACGAGCTGACCCGACCTTTACTTGCTATCGACTCACTACCCCGGCGCCCCCTCAACTGTTTCAGTCGCCTTAATCCCTCATCAATGTTCAGAGCTTCGGCGTTCTATGTTTCCAAGCATAGTAATTGCTCTCTATGGAGCAGTTTCCCGACGCCCGATCCTAACTCAAGCTAGAACCCGGATTTCCAACCTCGATTTTTTTGGCTTTGTGTCCCCAACAACCTCAATGCTGTGCTTCACCTCGTTGTGATGAAGACACATCTTCCGCCAATCATTCACACCTCGACCAAAAGTACCGCTAGTCATTGATGCAAGAATAACCCAAATTACTTGCCGTGATATCCCCTCCAATAGCGTCAGATTAACATAGACGATATCGATTAAACGAACATGACTGCTGCGTAAAAAGCGATAGTTACAAACAAAAAACCTCGCGGGTTTATTTCCACGAGGTTCTTTATGCTTTTCAAAATTATTGGCGAGGAAGAATTCTTCTTGCCACCTTTAGACTCGAGCCCGCCGAACTACTCTCGAGGGCGAATCGCACCTGTCAGACCAGCGTAATCCACTCGATCATCTCGATGCCACAAAGGCTGGCCTAGCTCAACTCGCTTTCGCAAGACTTCAATTTTTTCCTGCGATCCAGCCGGTGCATCGGTTGGCGAAAATGCGGATGACTCTGCAGGATCGAAATCCTCGTCATGACCGTATTTCAAAATCGCTTCAAAAACATTCTTAATTCCGGACACAGATTAATCCCCTTAAAAATAAAAAAATAAAGTCGTTTGGAATTCGGCTAAAGCCAATTCCTGGTTATATGTTTCAACGAAGTTGCATAAAGCTACTTCTTCAACTACTGCTCAGCACGATTCGACTCTCAGCTAGCCAATCCTACAGTTGGAACTCTAAGGAAGTTCGAACTGCATCGAATAATACGATGGTTTGCTCTCACATTCGTTAGCTACACTGCAACCGAATCGCTTACTACGAGACCGCCAACGTGATCAATTCCTCAGGCTCGATTTCATCGAGTATCCGGTTCATCGAGTATCCGGTTCATCGAATACCCCACGAAGAGACATCTCTTCGACGAAACTCGTCCGCTATTATTTCAACGCGTCAAGCCCACTTGACCCATCGCTTCCCGCTTCTTGGTAAGCGCTCTGTGATTCGATGCCGCAGCGTGTGATGCTGGAACAAAACCATTGGCTCTGCCCTAACAAAAACACCGCGACCCTTCCGATGCATGGAGACATTCTTGTCATTGCCACAGAGGGTTTTGGGGTTCGAGAAAACTCTGTCAAGTCCCCCCTTCGCCCATCAACTCTCTCGATTATTTCAGGTTAGGAAGCAAAGTCAAGAAATCGTTAAGCAATTGTTACAAAACGGTTTGCGGCGAGTTGCCGCATCTTCGCTTTAGAGAAAACGAATCGATCCTGGAACAGAAAGTAATCGGGCTAACTTTACCGATGCTTCCGACTATGAAACCACCTGTGGCCTAGTAGCTAAAGAGAGCATAACGGGGCTTTTTTTGATACTTTCCCTGTCTCTATGGGGTTTTTTCTTACCCACAAAAAGCCCTGCTTTTGTCGCCCCCCGGAGCACTGGAACATGGCAGACTCTCCAAACAACACCAATTTAGCTCTCAGGTTAGCCATAAACTGAGCCCGGAGCCTTAAAAAAACGCCCCTTCCTGAACGAAATTTTTTTCTTCACCTTCGAATTTCAAAATGACAGAATGCTCTGACAACGATCACCAATTCGCGATTATCAACCTCAAAGGCCGTTAACTCACCGCGATGAAACAGCAACTTGATCGCTAACGCAAATTCGCTCGTGTACCAAATCTTTCGTGGCCGTTACGATGATGGGGAATTCTAGAGAAAACGCCCCCGCTAAAGAAAGTTCCGAGAGCTTGAAACTATGTGGATTCAGAAAGTCATCGAACTCCCTTCGTTTAGCCGAGGATGCCATCTGGTAACTCATTCCATTGAAAAACAATTACCCGAATTAAAACAACTTCAAGTCGGCCTTCTTCATCTTTTCTTGCAACACACCTCCGCCTCACTGGCAATCAATGAAAATGCCGATCCCGATGTACGAACGGATATGGAGACTGGACTAAATCGAATCGTTCCTGAATCACAACCTTTCATTCACACAATCGAAGGCCCCGACGACATGCCTGCCCACATCAAGTCGGCTTTGCTAGGAGTCTCGGTGACCATTCCCATCGCTTCAGGAAAACTTGCCTTGGGAACGTGGCAAGGGGTATATCTTTGCGAACACCGTGAGCAGGGAGGAAGAAGGAGAATAGTTGCTACTATGCAGGGAGAGTGAAATAGTCATCCACCGCTGGCACGTACCAACCCAAAGTATCAACGATCCAACTCACTTAACTCAGCAAACCACCTACAGAGAGTCGGCGATCGATAGCGGCTTCTATTTCGGCAGACACACCCTCGGGTAGCGGAAGCGAAAGAGCTTCCGCCGTTTCGCGGATTTGCTCTGGTCTTTTGGCACCAACAAGACAACTCGTGATTCCTGGTTGCTCCAGCGACCAACGAACGACCAAGCGTGCAACAGTCCAATCGATTCTTCGAGCTATGCCTCGAAGATCATCTAGAAAATCTTGATTGAGATCCCATTGCTCCGCTTGGTACATGGGATAGCTGCGACGTCTATCCTGCTGATCCAATTGAAAGTCACGAGACATCTTCCCCGCGAAAAGTCCCTTCATCAAAACCCAATAAACCACCATCCCAACAGAATGCTTTGCACACCATGGACGGAAATCCTTGACACTATCTTGTTGCAACATATTAAACGGTGGCTGAATCGTTACGATCGGACAGACGCGATGAAACCGATCGGTCTCTTCGACAGTGGCGTTGGATAACCCGACGTAACGAACCAGTCCGCGACGCTGGAGAGAAAGAAACGCTTCAGCCGAATGTTCAACCAGAACATTCGGGTCGGGTTGATGCAAATAAAGTAAGTCGATTCGCTCCACTCCCAAACGCTGCAGCGATTCCTCGGTGTGACGTGTTATGGTTTCTGGTCGACCATCAACCGTGCGAATGCGATCTGCGTTGTAATGAGTTCCCACCTTACTACATAACACCACCGAGCCAGAGAATTTTCTCAAAGCTGCGGCGACTACACGATCGCTCCGTCCATCGAAACCATAACTGTAAGCGGTATCGATTAAATTGATCCCCGCATTCAAGGCGGCCAAGAGAGTCTCTTCGCTGAGCCGATCATCGACTCCTAAGCTTGTGATTCCGGCAAAAGGCCAGCATCCCAAGCCCACCTTTGATACCCAAAGATCAGATCCCCCTAGCTGCCTCAACGATTCCGTCATGGCCTAGCCCCACCACCTGTCCCCTCGGCCGGCCTTCCTGCAGGAGGAGCACCTTGGCTGGCATCGCGAGCAGCGGTCGGAGGTGCCCCCGGCCTACCTTGCGGTCTTGGGTACAAACAGCAATCGACCGGGCAGACATCATGACTGGGACCGTATTGCCCCAAAGCAACTCGCTCAGGAGCCCCCGACACACGTTCCTCAATCAATTCGCGAATCATTGAGATAAATCGCGGCTGAGTGCTAACCGACTTAGCTCGCGCACAGTGTATTCCCAACTCCTTACAGGTATCGACCGCCTCGACATCTAGATCGAACATTACCTCCATGTGATCGGAAATAAACCCAAGAGGCACGATCACAACAGAAGGTGTCTGTTTCTCACTGTGCAATTGCTCGATGCGATCACAAATATCGGGCTCAAGCCACGGCTGCTGAGGTGGTCCGCTGCGACTTTGAAATACAAGTTCCCAATTCGCATGCCCAAGATCCTCACAAATCAATCGCGCCGCTTCGCGCAACTGCAGCTCATATCTTGAATTCTCGGCCATCGAAATAGGAATGCTGTGCGCCGAAAACAAAATCACGGCCTCCCCCCGCACTTCCTGAGGGATCTCTTGCAACGCCTCTCGCACAACGATTGACTGTGCTGCGATAAAGCCTGGATGGTTGTAAGGCATACGCAACTTAGCAACCTCCGGTGCATCCGGACCTACTTCTTCGCGAGCCGCAATAATATTCTCCCGATATTGGCGGCAACCCGAATAGCAACTGAAAACTGAAGTAAAGAAAGCAACCGCTTTTTTCACTCCCGCGTTTTTCATCTCCGTAAGCGCTTCCGTGAGATATGGATGCCAGTTTCTGTTTCCCCAATAGATTGGAAGTGTCGAACCGTGCTCGGCCAACTCTTTTTTCAGCGATTCAATCAGAGCCCGATTCTGCTCATTGATGGGACTAGCGCCGCCAAAGTGATAGTAATGCTCAGCTACCTCTAGCATTCTTTCATGAGGCACATTTTTTCCTCTGAGCACATTTTCCAAGAAAGGAATTACGTCCTCCTTTTTTTCAGGACCTCCGAAAGAAACCACTAGGATCGCGTCATAACCAGATGGCATTTCGAACTCTTCCTTTTTTGGGGTCGATATTACTCAGTGAAATTCTCGCGAGTCCTGTCGCCACTAGCAGTACTTGCGAGTACGGCCAAATACGACTCATTTTTTCGCGTGGATGGTCGCGAAACACTGCGATGGACTACGAGTTGAATAGGTTTCGGCGGATTCTGACAGGTCAACAATCTATAACTAGCATAGCAGGGGGTTAATACCCTTGACCGAATTCCTTCCCCTTCTCGCCAACGGCAACATCACGGAAACTAATTCATCGGTTATCCAAAATTGTGGGATTTGGTAACGAAGCGGGGAGGTTGTCACGATATATCCAGATTTGAATAGGGGGATACACAGCGCAAAGGACGACTTAATGCACTGACAGCCGAAAAGCTTGTGAAACTGTAGAGGTCGCAAGTCTGTAGTCGCGCTTGATTTACTACTCTCGCCGCGACATCAGCTTTTGATTTTCCGGCAATTCATGGTCCGCATTTGGCCGAATTTAAGTTTGTCGGACTCTAAATGAAGAAAGCTCGTCCGGGAAAGGACGAGCTTTTTGGAAATGACCCCGGCGGGAATCGAACCCGCGTTACCGCCGTGAAAGGGCGATGTCCTAGGCCGCTAGACGACGGGGCCATTTGGTCCGAAAAATGTCAGCCGTATTGCAAAATGCCAGCCGCAATACATCTAACAGTTCTTCGATACTGAGCATGAATCGCTTCAGTGAGAACGTTGTAGTCCCAACCGTAGATTTGGTCAAGGTGTGAGACGCAACAGAAAACGAAAAGAGCCTCAGGAACTCAGTTACTAGAAGAAAGCGACACTTACGAACGCTCTTCTTCTGCTCCACTTTCGGTAGACTCTACGCTTGTTTCGTCGCGTTGACTGCGGAGAATCGCATCGTAAACCTCACGTCGGTGTACGGGCACTTCACGCGGCGCCTCAACTCCAAGGCGAACTTTGTCACCTCGAATTTCGACCACAACGATCGTAATATCGTTGTTGATCACGATACTTTCATTTTTTTTGCGAGACAGTACTAACATAAATTTCCCTTCCTTTGGCACTCTGCTGGCTGGCGGCCTTTCCTTCTACCGTCGCGTTAAACTAGGCGATGGCTACTCGCAACAATACCAGGCTCAGAGGGCACTGCTGCGACAAAAGATCCCCCCGATAAACCTTGCCGGTGGCATTGGCAGAAGCGATGAAATCTGCCAAGTTGTAGGATTCGAGAGGCCCTTCTTTGTTTTACTGTACGTGCTATCCCCCCCAAGTCAAGAAAACTCTATTCTCCGGCGGGAAATTTGTTCACGGATTGATTCAAATAAGCCGACGACAGGCTGACGCAACACTCACCTTTCAGGGGGCCCATTTCGGGTATTCACAGCGGTGATTCATGGAGGCAACAACCGGTTTTAGAAACAAGGCTTTCCGAGACTTCATCTCAGGAGGAGGTCTTTGGGTAACTCTCTTCACTTTTGCGGTGTTCTTCGTCTACGCGGCAGAAATCGTTCCCGCGGTCAACGAATCCCATTACATGCTTAAAGCCTTTGTGGCGTACCACCCCGGCTCCCTTAGTCAGGATATTTTTCTCGGATCAGCTGACACTCACTGGCTTTTTTTCCAGGTTTCCGGGGCACTTACGACCTTTCTGTCACTCGAACTAGCCGTCTGGACTACAAGGCTGCTGGGCTGGATCTCACTGGCAATCGGCTGGTGTCTCCTGCACCGTGCCACAGGCCTTCCCCAAGTTCTCGCTCCGTTCCTTGCCGCATGCTGGCTCGCACTATTGAACTTTGGACAGCTTTCCGGCGAATGGGTGGTCGGAGGAGTAGAAGCAAAAGTATTCGCTTATGCTTTGACTTTTATCGGATGGAGCTTTCTTTTCACCGCCAAACCATGGCGAGCCTGGCCATGGCTGGGAGCTGCCTCGGCCCTTCACGTGCTGGTCGGAGGCTGGTCTGTGATTGTCGCAGCCATCGCAATTGGATTGCATCGCTATCGATCGACTTTCGAGAATTGGAAAAGACACTTAGTTGCCCTGATTGTTGGCGGACTTTTGTCACTACCCGGACTGCTGCCAGCACTTAAGACCACGGATGGTGTCACACCTGAAGAAAATGCGAAAGCGGCTGAAATCTATGTTTACCAAAGGATTCCACATCACCTCTGCTTCAGCAAGTTTTCTTGGCAACGGAGAACTCAGTTTTTGGTGCCACTAGGTGGTCTCGCGATCGTCTCGCTGCTTTATTTTCATCAGAGAAAAATAGAACAGCGTCGCACTAGCCAAGCAATCTCAGACCAAAATTCTATATCAACGACTCGCGAAGAATTTCGGCGCGAAACAGATTCGACGAAGCAAGATCCCTGCGCCGATCAAGGCCGACTGTGGATTTATCTTGCCGGAGGAACATTAGTTCTCGCTGGCATCGGCATTGTGATTGAGCAAGTTGGAATGCGAACCGACCCGATCGTGGCAGCCAAATTGCTGAAGTACTATTGGTTCCGTCTTGTCGACCCAGTGGTTCCGATGGCGCTTGTGTTTGTAGCCGCTTTGGTCGCTGATCGTTACGGTATCGTTCAACCTGTCGGGAACCAATTTCCGCAGAAGCAATGGTGGGGAGTCACGTTCTGGCTGCTGACGATTGCAGTCGGCGGACAACTTATTGCCTCGCGATTCAACCAACTGACCAATGCTAAGTTACCCGAGGCCGATTTCAGAACACTGGCTATCAAGGACAAAACGGTCGAAGAACAGGAATCGGTTTATCGTGATTGGCGAAATGCCTGTCGCTGGATTCGCACTCAAACTCCCGACGACAGTTTATGGCTCACACCGCGACATCAACAAACCTTTAAGTGGTACGCAGGTCGACAAGAACTCGCTTGCTGGAAAGATATCCCGCAAGACTCTCGCTCGATGTTGCAATGGTGGGAACGTTTTAAGGATTGCTACCGAACCGACAACGAGGGAGATCTGCTACCGTGGACAACCGAGCGTCTACTTGAGTTGCGGGACAAATACCGCATTCGATTTGTGTTGGTCGATCGCCGTATTCAGGAAGAACCACCTTTGTTACCCATGGTCTATCCGCTAGGTGGCGAATGGAATGACCACTATGCCATCTTCGAGATTCGACCATGAGCTGCGATTGGTGGCAAAGCAGAGAGTGGACTGACCAACTACAAAAGCGACTTAGCCATGGTCGACTTCCGGGAAGAGACGCACAGAGAGAATTCAGTCCATCTTGGGCTTATGGTCGCCACTTCGGTCCGCTTCCCAAAAAATTCTTTCCTGCAGCGGTAATATTGCTGCTCTATTGGCACGACGGTCAATGGTGGTTCCCGCTGACAAAACGGCCTGAAACCTTGCCCGACCACCCCGGTCAAATATCGCTCCCAGGCGGCCGACTTGAAGGCGATGAACTCGCATCGCAAGCGGCTCTTCGAGAACTCCACGAAGAACTTGGGGTCGTGGTACCCAGCGGCCAGATCCTTGGCCAACTCTCCTCGCTGTATGTTTACTCAAGTCGCCATCAGGTAACACCGTTTGTTGCCCAATTGACTGAGCGTCCAGATTTTCGCCCTCAGGCCGCAGAAGTCGCCTCGCTCTTGGAAGTTCCTGTCCGCTATTTTCTTGAGCAATGGCAGCCCGAATCGCTCCTTCAGCTTCGTGGAACGACGGAGCTTCGCTATCCTGCCTGGCGATTCAATGAAAATGTTATTTGGGGAGCAACAGCCATGATGCTCAACGAACTTCGCTGGATACTGCGCGACGACTAAAAGTTTGGCGATTGGAAACAACATCCATGGCTCGAACCTCTGCTCATTCGCCCCTTGGTCTGATCCCTAGCCATTCACTAAAAAAAGCGATGCTAGAAGAGGCAATTGCTCGCACCGGATCACCAGGTAAATCGAACGACTTTTTGATTGGTGAACAAACAGAGTCACTCCGGTGGGATAAACGGCACAACGATTGTATATTAGCGCCTGCTTCGTTGGGCGGTCGGCAACGGCTAGGGAATCAGCCCATGGGGGCAAGCCAGAAGTTAGCCCCAATTCGCTGGGTTAGCAACGCTTGACAGAACATGATGCAATTCCATGTCGAAAGATCGCGCTGCACGCGTCGCTCGAAAAGTTCAATAACAAGATGAACGTGAGAGTGTGACAAGACAAGTGTTTGCGTAGATTTTCGAGTGCGATTATTACCTAGGAAAAGACAATCACAGTACAAAGTTACTTCGAAGGTGGATATTCATGATACAAGTAGGGATTATTGGAGCCTCGGGTTACACGGCTGTGGAAGCGATCAAGTTGTTATTGCGACATCCGGACGCTCGTGTCGCAGTTACCACCAGTCGACAGGGCGCCGGTGGCTCTATCACAGACCTTCATCCGCAACTGACGGGCCGTTTATCTACCACCATCGAAGATCTCAATCCTCAGCAGATAGCAGATCGCTGTGATGTCGCTTTTTGCTGCCTTCCACATGGCACTTCCGCCCAGTTTGTTATGCAACTGCAAGATGCAGGCGTACGGACGATTGACTTAAGCGCGGACTATCGATTGGGAACGGCTGAACTGTATCAGCGTTGGTATGGCGAAGAACATCCGGATCCACGTCGCCTTGGCGAGGTACCTTATGGCTTACCCGAACTGTTTGTTAATCAACTTGCTGAAGCCAAACTAATCGCCAATCCTGGCTGTTATCCAACCTCGGCGATCCTTCCACTGGCTCCATTGCTAAAAGAGAAGTTGATTGAGCCAACCGGTATCATCGTGGATTCCAAGAGCGGTGTCAGCGGAGCGGGCAGAACACCAAAACAGTCGAATCTCTATTGCGAGTGCAACGAAGCGTTTTCAGCTTACAGCGTTGGCAACCACCGTCATCAACCTGAGATCGTCGATATCTTGCAGCGATTCACTAACTCGCCTTGCGAAGTGGCTTTTACACCCCACCTCGTCCCCATGGATCGCGGTATTCTCTCCACCATCTACGTAAAACCGCTTCAGCACACCACAGCCAACCAAGTACGAGAGTGCTTGATGAGCTTCTATGCCAAGCAGCCCTTTGTTCGAGTTGTCGGGCACTTACCCTCCACAAAGTATGTTGCCAATACGAACTACGTTGACATCACCGTTCGAGAAAACGGACCCTTTATCATTTTGCTTTCAGCTCTAGATAATCTCATCAAGGGGGCCTCTGGAGCTGCGGTACAAAACATGAACGTCATGTTTGGATTGGAACCCTCGACCGGCCTACTGGATCGAGTTGAAATGAAGTCCCATTAATCGTTATTTGTCGGATGCTCTATTATGGAATTGCCAATTGGTTTTCGTTTTGCGGGTGTTTCAGCAGGTATCAAAACGAAGCCGAATACCAAAGATATTACCTTGATTGTAGGTGAACGACCGCTGGTTGCTGCCGGCGTTTACACGACCAATCAAGTCGTTGCTGCTCCTGTAGTTTTGGATCGTAGCCGAACGCCATCCGCGACAATCCGCGCGATCGTTGTCAACAGCGGTTGCGCTAACGCATGCACCGGCGTGCGTGGAATGCAGGATGCGGAAACAATGACCGAACTGGTGGCTAAATATGTCGCCTGCGGTGAACGAGTCAAAGCCGAAGATGTTTTGGTGATGAGCACCGGTGTCATCGGTCGCTTTCTACCCATGGAGAAAATAGAAAACGGTATTCGAGAAGCATCATCCCAACTGCGTGAAGGAATGAATGGATTCATTGATGCGGCCGATGGCATCTTAACCACCGATGCTAGTCGCAAGATCGTGGATCGTCGTTGCCAGATCGCGGGTAAAACGATTCGCCTGGCAGGAATGGCAAAAGGGGCCGGTATGATCGGGCCCAACATGGCCACGATGTTAGCCTGTATTCTTACCGATGCTCCGCTAACTCCTGAACAGGCACAGCGACTGCTACGTCGCGCCGTTGATAAGTCTTTCAATTGTATCAGTGTCGAAGGACATACGAGCACCAACGATACCTTAGCGCTGCTTTCCAGCGGCGTTGCCTACGGCGATAAGCCGCTAGATGCTGAAGCCGAAGAACAGTTTGCGCAACATTTAATTCAAGCCTGCATCGATTTAGCTATTCAAATCCCTGATGATGGCGAAGGTGCAACTCACTTGATCGAAATCGATATCCAAGGGGCTCCCAACGATGCGGCCGCGCACAAAATCGCAGCAACTGTTGCTGCGAGTAATCTAGTCAAGACAGCGATTTTTGGCGCTGACCCTAACTGGGGAAGAATCGTGTCTGCGACCGGATATTCGGGAATTCCAATTGAGACCAACGTCCTGAGGTTAGTGCTCAACGGCCACTTGCTCTTTGACCGAGGAGAGCCTTGTAAATTCGACTCGAAGGAAGTGAGTTTAGCTATTAAATCCAATCGCAAAACTGAAATTCAATTGACCGTTGGTTATGGAACAGGAAGCTGTCGCTACTGGACCAGTGACTTGAATGAAGCGTATGTTAGGTTCAATTCCGACTATACAACTTGAAGAAAATCACCGGAACCTTCACACAACTGCGCATTAAGTGCGAAGTAAATCAATCAGCAAAGGCCTAGGAATTAAGCTCGACCTGCTGAATAATCGCTACGACCGTTTTATCTATCCGATTGCCAAGGATGTTGAACGTAAAAGAAGGCGAATCACCATAGATTCCTAAAAGAATTCTACTTGGCAAACTACAGTTAGGTGGCGATGCGATGGTTTCCCCAAGGCCATTGCATCCATTCTCACCCCCCGTGCTAGGCGTTGCCCTTTGAATTTTGTTCGAAGGGTGACGCCTTTTTTTATTTATGTTGCCCACCGATTTTTCTAAGCAAGGCAATAGACGCTTACATCCAAGTGCGGAGAAAGTCATCTATCGACTCGTATTAAGTAAATGACGCTGCCAACCTGCCATTCCAGCATCACCCCGAAATCAAGTGCCGCTACAAGCCACTTTCATTGGGACTCAGGTCATGAGGGATTACGCACCGACAACTCGCAATGCTTCATCGAGACGAAATCGATTTTCGTAAAGCGCTCGACCGATGATACAACCGGTTACGCGTGTCTTGCAAAGCTTGAGAAGATCCTCTAACTCAGCCACACCTCCGGAAGCAATCAACGGGGTCTTCACGGCTGAAAGCATCGTTTCGAGCTGTTCAAAATTTGGGCCGCTGAGCATACCGTCGCGAGCGATATCCGTGTACACAATCGCCGCCATATTACCGGTTCTTTTTTCCAACTGCTGAGCCAATTCGACCGCCGGTGTTGTCGAGGTGTCCAGCCAACCTTCTGTAGCAACCATGCCGTTTCGTGCATCGATTCCTAATACCAAACGGCTCGGATAACGATCACACATCGAAGCGAACCAATCTTGATTCTTCAGAGCCGCTGTCCCCAGCACGAGACGTGACAGGCCTAGTCCAAGAAGACGCTTGATCGCTTCCTCATCCCGTACACCGCCACCTAATTGCACTGGTATCGATACTGCAGAAACAATTCGTTCAATTGCAGCCTGATTGACTAGTGCACCGCTTTTCGCACCATCGAGGTCTACCAAATGTAGATACTCAGCCCCTTGATCGCACCACTGGATTGCCATCGAGGCTGGATCGTCACTGAAGACCGTTTCCCGTTGGTAATCTCCCTGCTGAAGTCGTACGCACTTTCCGCCAAGCAGGTCGATTGCGGGCCAAAGCTGCATTTGAACTCTCCGAAATGATGAACCTTCGGGAGCTCAAACCAATGACAATCAGACGGTCTTTCTCCCGGTCTCTAACATAATCCAAGAGAGAATTACAACCAGCCCCGATTGGAGTTGAAAACATCTCGGAAAATCGAAACTAAATCCATGCTTCAATCCACCTTCATAACCCAGCAACTCATGATTTGGATCCATGTGAAGGAAGTAAGAAGTGTCGATCGATTTGATTTATTTTCGCTATGCCGCTTTTTTCTGGATCATGTTTTTATAGGCCAACAAGACCTCATAGAAATCGCGAGAAATCACCACCGAATCCTCTGAGAAGTCCTGCAACCAAGCTCGCCGAGTAGCGACGGCATCTTGCAAGAGTGAAAGCAAATCCCCAGCCGAAATACGCACAGGATCCATCATCCCATGGAGAATCAAAGAAGCCAAACCATCATCCATCCCCCCCTCGTGATCGCTTGCGATTTCGTGATCCAAACACTCCTCGCCATGGTTCTCCAGGACCTCAGGACGGAAAATCTTGAATGGTGGTCGGGACATTGCTCTTCCTTGACTTCGGGTTTCTTGCTGCATCCTTGCAGCTTGATTTTTTATCCATGGTCTGGGGAGGTAATTTTCAATGACCTTCAAGTGCCGCAATTACCTTACTCAATTCCTACAAGCGAGTTGAGTAAATGGACCCCACCTCACTAGGGGAGAACCCATTTTAGGTTCGATTGCTGCTATCTTGTCGGCGCACCTCAAGCCCAGCTGTCAAGCTTTATCGGTTGCGCAAACCTTAACGCTTAAGTTGATTTCCAAAAACCTTCACCGATTCCTGCGTCCCAACTCTTTGGCAATATTTGCTTGCAATCCCCCCTTACGCTTGACAATCCATAGCTCCATCCCGTAGATTCCCCACTCCTGCAGGCTTTTCTTTAATTGATATTCATGCTTTTTTGAGCGAATTCGGGCTCTCTTTAATCGAGGTCTGTCTTCGCTGAGGGTCTATTTAGATCGTGCCCATGATCGATCTGTCTACGATTGCTGCCGAGTTGCAGCTACAACCAGAGCAGTTGCGCGTTGCAACAGACCTTTTGTCCCAAGGATGCGAACCACCTTTCATCGCTAGCTATCGTGCGGATGAAACTGGCGGCCTTTCTGAGAAAACGCTTTGGCGTTTAAAGGCTTCTCTGGAAAAACAAAAGGCGTTGGCATCAGCGCGCGAAAACGCACGTCTGGAACTAACCAATGCTTCGATGAACTCCATTGGATTTGAGCGTTGCCTCAATGAAGCCAAGACCCTTCGAGACATAGAGCGCATCCTTCGCCCTCTGCATTCTAAGAAAAACGCCCACAACTTTGCGGAACGGCATCCACAAGCAGCCGCATTAGTCGAAGCGTTGCGGAGCGATACGGCACCAACCGCCGATCAGTTAAGCCAGTGGGTTGTAGAAAGACTCGGAGTCGATGCTTCACAAGTAGATATTCTGCTCGGACAAGCTCGCCACCTGATCGTTCTTAAGCTCAGCGAGAACCCTGCGCTCATCGCCAATCTTCGGAGGCAAATTGCAAAGAAAGCAATTTTGACCGCGCAGGTTGTCAATGATGCTGGAAACGGAAAAACAAAGACGGAAAAATCTCCTTCGACAAGCCCTCCAGCAGTAGAGACCGCCGCGAGCCAAGCCGCAGCAGCTGTTGCAGCGGAACTAAAAGACGAACAGGTTGAAACAGCTCCGGTAACGAACGACGAAGAACTGGCCGAGGAGCTCATCGCCGATCAAGAGGTCGAAGCGATTGAAGAGGTCGAGTCAACCTCCGATTCGTCCCTCGAAAACTCGCAGCAGTCTGTTGCTGAGACAGTGAACTCTGAGCAAATTGCTTCATCAGCCAACCCATCTTCACCTGCGGCAAAAAAAGCTGGAAACCGAGGCAACAAGGCGGAGGCTCGACTGACACCACGTCAACGCCGTCGCCGTTGGCTCCAGTCCATGCTGCAACCTTTCGATGGCCTTAAGAAACCTCTTTCGAAGCTTTCTAGCTTTCAAGTTGTCATGCTAGCGCGTGGCCAACGGACGCAATTGATTCGCACCAATCTGGAATACGATCGTCCTAGCTTGGTTCTTATGGCGACCGAGTCATTGGTACCTCCGCAACATCCGTTAACGCACTGGATGGATGAGGTAGCTACGGAAGCTTTAGGTAGAGTGATACTACCTCGGCTTGAGCAAGATGTATTGAATGACATCGAAGAGCAAGCTCACGAACGACTAACATCGATTGCCGGCAATCAATTTCAAAAGCTAGTTTCTCAACGACCTCTTCGAGGCCATCGCATTTTGTGTATTGATGCCGTGGGTCCGAAGTTGGCTCCTGTTGCGGTCATCGATCATAAAGGGGAAATTTTAGCGATCGACGAGATTCCTTGTCAGAACAACAAGTCGGAAAATAAATCCGCCTTGGTGACGAAACTTGGTGAAATTGTTCATAAGCATCGGGTCAGCCTGATCGCTCTGAGCAATGGTCCGGCTCGACGATCGATTCTGCCTGCCATTGCAGAACTTCTTGAGCAGAGTTCACCAGGTTCGGTGCGTTTTACTTTTGTTGATCGAACCGGCGCGGACGCGTATGCCACAACGAAGATTTCTGCGGAAGAATTAGGAAAGTTCAGCCGACGTCATCGCAGCGCCATCTGGATGGCCAGACGCTTGCAAGATGCCCGTCACGAAATACTGAAGGTCGATTTCGCTCGCCTGCGTTTAGGTAGCTACCAAGGTGAGCTATCTGCAGATCGTCTGCGTACTGCATTGCAAGACGTAGTCGCCGCATCGCTAACAGGGGACGGTGTTGATATCCATCGCACCAGTGAGAGTGGTTTGCTTCGTGTTCCTGGCATGACTCCCGAAGTTGCCAGTTCCATCGTAAAAATGCGTGACAACGGACAACTCTCCAGTCGCTCCGCACTAATGGAAGCATTGACTGCGATTTGGCCACAACAATTGATGCGACAGTCGATTGGTTTCCTGAGGTTGTATAACAGCCCACAGCCTCTCGATGGAACGGTGATTCATCCCGACGATTATCATCTTGCAACCCGACTAGCAACTGCATTGGGGCTATCTCTTCCAGCACCTTGCCCCGACGGATGGTCTGCATTAGTTGCTAAAACAGAGGCTGGCGGTTCGTCGAAAAATCCAGAAGAGCCTGCTGCTGTCGCCGAAAGTACCGCAGAGACTTCAGCCGAGTCAAACGCTACGGTTGCCGATACCGAGACTGCAGCCGAAAGCGATCCTGCTGGGGATCCACCTCAGCAAGATGGCGTCGGCGTAGATTCCGCTGGCGAGTCGAGTCGTGAGGAAAACTCAACCGCGGAAAATGTATCAACTTCGCAGGCAAGTACCTCCGAAACTACCTCAACTGACACAGAAACGGTTACCCCTGAGATCGACATTGCTGCATCGCCTACACTCCCCACGCTCGATATCGAAAAGTATGCGAAGAGCTGGCAAGTTGGCCGTGAGAAACTGAAAAAGATTTCTAGAGCTCTTCAAGCTCCGTTTGAGGATAAGCGACTTTCTAACGCCGTAATTCCGTTGCTAACCAAGATTCCAAAGATTGAAGATTTGCAACCTGGCATGACGCTGTGGGGAATCATTGTTGGCTTGGCAGACTTCGGCGCTTTTGCTGAACTCGGAATTGAATGCCAAGGCTTGATCCATGTTTCCAAACTAGCTTCTGGATTTGTCGAAGACCCGCATCAATTTGTTCAGATTGGCGATCTCGTTCAAGTTTGGGTCGTCTCGATCGATCGAGATAAAAAGAGAATCAGTCTGTCGGCTATCGCCCCCGGCGAGGAATCCTCTTCGCAAAACAGGGGTGATCGCGGATCAAGCGATGAGCCAGGTAGGGGCTTTGGCCCAAGAGGCTCCGATGGTGGTCGTGGCAATGGTCCAGGCCGTGGCCCTGCCGGGCGCGGTAGCGGCGACCGTGGTCCATCCCGCGGTCCCGGCGGTGGTTCCTCTGGTGGCGATAACCGTGGTAGTGGTCGTCCGCCGCGATCCGATAGCGGTAATCGAGGTGGAAGTGGTGGTTTCCGAGGCGCGGAAGGCTCTGGTCGCGGTGGCCCAGATCGTGGCAGGGGTGGTCCTCGCCGTGGCGATGCAGGTCGCGGAAGAAACAATCCCAAAGGTCCATTTACCGAAGATACATCTCCCCAGGATAGTTCGGTATCTAAACCCAAGATTACTCGCCCATCCAAACCGGCAACTCCATTAACTCAAGGCATGCAGTCTGGTAAGGAACCTCTCCGATCCTTCGCTGATCTAATGCAGTACTATCAAACCCAGAAGGATCCACCTCCTTCTGCTCCTAAAAATGAAGATTCTTCGCCCCCTAGTTCTGAAGAGCCAAAGGGTGAATCGACTTCTGAGTGACCAGTAAAGGGACTCTCTGAGTCCTTTTCTGGGTCGTGAATCTGTAATGTGAATTGAGCACGGGATTTCAATGAGCGATTTCGAAGACCGTTTGAAGAATGCCCTCCGCCGAGGAGCTCAACGTTCCGATGACAAGAAGCAAGCAGAGGCAGCAAAACAAGCTTCCGAAGATGATCTGAAGAATCTACACACCAAACATCGACTAGCGATTTCCGAGCATATTGAAAAGGTAATTCGCCAAATTGCCGATCACATTCCAGGGTTCCGTTACGAGACTGTTTTTGGAGTGAACGGTTGGGGTGCGGCTGCTTGGACCGATGAGCTGAGACTCAAAAGCGGCCAGAATCGCCATCGATACAGCCGGTTAGAAATTACCGTGAAGCCCGTCACCAGCTATTTTATTCTTGAATTGCGATGCAAGGGAACGATCGGTAATCGCGAGGTGCTCAGCCGCTCCTATTTCGAGCCAGTCACCGATGCGGACCCGAATCAATTTCGGCAGCTGGTGGATACTTGGGCTGTTCAATTCGCTGAAATGTATGCTGCCGATCCAACTTAAACGCAGTAAAGTCGTTTGCTGTCCAACAGGCTGATTTTATCAACGACAGCTAAAAAAATACCGGCTCTTATCTCCTAAGAAACAAGAGCCGGTAGGGAGTTGCCCCATTCAGGGCGGATTCGCTCAAAGCAACTTACGCTTTGTATTGATCCATTTCATATTTGTAGGCAGCCGTTAAAGAAACTTCAGGGTTAGGAAGCTTCAACATAGGTGCAAAGTCTTCAAAGTTACGATCGGTCTGAGCAAGGATCCCTTCGAGCTCCCGAGAGAGTCCTTCCTGCAATCTTTCGCAACCTTCGATGAATGCAGGAAACTCAACCCAATCATTGTCTTTACAAGCTGGCAACATCGAGCCTAAAGCAACGCAAGCAGCGTCTAGTTTGGGAGGATTGCTCGACATGAGCTGATCCAAGCTGGGATGATTTTCGATTAATACCGCAAACTCTTCTGGTAAATGCCAATGCCGAACGACGGCCGCTGCGGCTTGAGCGTGATCCCAACCAAAGACTTCCTTCTCCAGGCAGGAGAGCCGAATTCGTTCGCTGCCACGACGTTCAATCAATGTCTCATATACTTCAGGCAAGCCCTTGAGGAGAATCGGAATTGCTACGTCTTGCAACAAAGCGGCTGCAAACAAATCCTCAGCGTTGATCAATTTCAAACGTCGCCCCACAATTCGAGCAAATACGGCACGACGGAGTGAATCTTGCCACAGGTTCTTCAAGTCGAATGGACCAAACTTTGGATTTGGAACAATGCTAAACACGGCGCTCCATAGAGCAAAGTTTTTTACCGTTCGAATTCCAACAAGGGTAATCGCCTGCTGTACGCTGGCGATTTCTCGTGAGAATCCAAAATAAGAAGAATTTACAAAACGAAGCACCTGTCCCATAAGTCCCGCATCCGCTTCAATCGGTTTTGCGTATTCAGCGGGACCATTGGATGGGTCTTTAGAAACCTCCAATAACTTGATAGCGCTTGAAGGAAGGGCAGGTAACTGAGTGCTCGCGAGTACTTCTTCGAGGTCGCGAATATCTCGTACAAGGGACATGCTGCAAAGCTCCAGGGATCATCTACGGCACACTGAATCGTCGACCGGCCGCCATAGGTTCGACGAAGAACAACTCCACAGATAAACTAGGACATAGATTAGGACAAGCAAAATTAAGAAACAGAAAAATGGTTTGCTTCTTTTTAGCAGCCTCCGAAAAGATGGAGACTCAACGCAAAAAGGCCATCCACGAAACAACGTGAATGGCCTTTATAACGATTATAGCGACTAGGCCTACCACAACGAGGCCCACCGCAACGAGAAATGCTTAGCTAGGCGAAACGCTCCTGAAGCGATTGCACTTGTAGTTCATCCGTGCGTAGCGCATCCATGGCTCGGACGGCGGCACCGGCGGCCGCTAAAGTCGTGATGCACGGTACACCATGCTGTACCGCAGCGGCTCGAATCTTTCCTTCATCAGTTCTCGCCCCTTTGCCGCTCGGAGTATTGATGATCAATTGCACTTCACCGTTTTTCAGATAGTCGACCAAATTGGGATGTCCCTCAGCCAGCTTCTTGACTCGCTCAACAGGTACTCCGCAGTGTTCAATCGCTGCTGCGGTACCCGATGTTGCTAGAAGCTTAAAGCCCAATCGGTGAAGGCTCTTGGCTAACTCCTCTACTCCCGATCGCTGACGACTAGCCAAACTGATGAACACGTTACCCGTCCGCGGCAAGACAACGCCTGCAGCCAACTGGCTTTTCGCGAAGGCGATCGCAAAGCTTTCGCTGATTCCCATCACCTCCCCGGTGCTTCTCATTTCTGGCCCGAGAACAATATCAACGCCAGCAAACTTGCGGAACGGGAAGACACTTTCCTTGATAGAAACATGCCGTGCAACCGGCTCGGCGGTAACGCCAAGTTCTTTGAGCGTCGCCCCCGCCATCACCTTGGCAGCCAAGTTGGCAACCGGTACTCCAGTCGCCTTGGCAACAAAGGGAACTGTACGACTGGCTCGCGGGTTTACCTCCAGGACGTACACATTCATTTTTCCATCTTCGTTTTTGACTGCAAACTGCACGTTCATCAGACCGATGACTCGCAGTCGCTTGGCCATTGCCCACGTGGCTTGACGGATTTCCTGCAGTACCTCTTGTGGCAAACTGAAAGGGGGAATGCAACAGGCAGAGTCTCCAGAATGCACACCGGCCTCTTCAATATGCTCCATGATGCCCATGATGACGACATCTTCTCCATCCGATAGAGCGTCGACATCTACTTCGGTAGCATCCTCAAGAAAACGGTCAATCAAGACAGGCTGGCCTTGAGCGACAACAAAGGCTTCTGCCACATATCTTTCGAATTGACTTTGGTCATAGCATATCTCCATCGCCCGCCCACCTAGCACGAAGCTGGGTCGCACCAGCGCAGGAAAGCCAACCTTCTGTGCTTCCTTGCGAGCCTGGTCCATCGTCCGTGCAATTGCATTCGCGGGTTGCTTGAGCCCCAGTTCCGTTAGCAATAACTGAAACTTTTCGCGGTCCTCAGCAGCTTCAATCGTATCGACGCTCGTACCGATAATCGGTACGCCAGCACTGTGTAGAGCCCTGGCTAGATTCAGCGGCGTTTGTCCACCGAACTGAACAATCACTCCATCTGGATCCATGCGGTCGAAAATATTCAAAACATCTTCAGTCGTAAGAGGTTCGAAGAAGAGCAAGTCGCTTGTATCGTAATCGGTACTGACCGTTTCCGGATTACTGTTGACCATGATGGATTGCACGCCGATTTCGCGCAACGCAAAACTAGCGTGACAGCAACAATAATCAAATTCGATACCCTGGCCGATACGATTCGGGCCACCCCCGAGAATCATAATACGCTTTGTGCCAGCTTTCTTAGCAGGAGTCTCGTCTTCAGATTCGTACGTGCTGTAATAGTAAGGAGTGTAAGCTTCGAACTCAGCCGCACATGTATCTACCGACTTGTAAGTTGCTACGATTCCCTTTGATTTTCTCCAACGCCTAACTTCCAGTTCATCACTGGAAAGCAAGTGCGCAAGTTGGCGATCGGAGAAGCCATATCGTTTCGCTTGTCTCATCAATTCGACAGAGACGTTCTCCAAGACACCCACCGCTCGCAAACGATCTTCCATTTCGACAATTTGGTGCAGTTGATCGAGGAACCAAGGATCGATGTTGGTGATTTGATGAATTTCCTCTAGCGACATGCCGTCTTTCATCGCATATCTCAAGAAGAAAACTCGATCAGCATTTGGAACAGCCAGTTTGCTGCGAATCAATTCCGGATCAGGATGCTTTTCAGTCCCCCATAAATCCTTGTTGTCGCATCCAAATCCAAAGGCACCTACTTCCAACCCTCGCAAAGCCTTTTGGAAAGACTCCTTAAAGGTCCTGCCGATTGCCATCGTCTCTCCCACGCTCTTCATCTGCGTCATGAGCGTTGGGTCAGCTTCTGGGAATTTTTCAAAAGCGAAACGCGGTACTTTCGTAACCACGTAGTCGATCGTTGGCTCAAAGCAAGCCTTCGTTTTCTTGGTTATGTCATTCGGCAACTCCCACAGGCGATAGCCGACCGCCAATTTCGCAGCGATTTTTGCGATAGGAAATCCGGTCGCTTTACTCGCCAGAGCGCTGGAACGACTGACGCGCGGATTCATTTCAATGACAATCATTCGACCATCTTTGGGGTTGATGGCGAATTGAATATTCGAACCACCCGTTTCAACACCGATCTCACGAATCACGCGCAAACTGGCGTCGCGCATCATTTGATATTCTTTATCCGTAAGCGTTTGAGCTGGAGCGACGGTGATCGAATCGCCCGTGTGAACACCCATCGGATCAAAGTTTTCGATGGAGCAGATGATGACCACGTTGTCATCTAAATCTCTCATCACTTCCATCTCGTACTCTTTCCAGCCGATGATCGACTCTTCCAGCAATACTTCGTGAATAGGAGACTGAGTCAGACCGTTGAGCACCAAGGCGTCAAATTCATCGCGGTTATAGGCAATCGCAGACCCACTTCCACCCATGGTGAAACTGGGACGAACTACCGCTGGCAATCCGATCTGAGCAAGCACTTGTCGAGCCTGCTCGATGGAACGCACCACGGTTCCACGACAGACCCCTAGCCCGATCTTATCCATCGCCTGCTTGAAGAGATCGCGGTCTTCGGCCTTGTTGATCACCTCAGGATTGGCACCAATCATCTGGACGCCATACTTTTCCAAAACGCCATGGCGATGGAGATCCATAGCGACATTTAATCCGGTTTGTCCTCCCAGTGTCGGCAACAGCGCGCATGGACGCTCTCGCTCAATTACTTTAGCAACCACTTCCCATGTCAAAGGTTCGATATAGGTTCGATCAGCCAAGATAGGATCGGTCATGATCGTAGCCGGATTACTGTTGACTAAAACAACTTCGTAACCCTCTTCTTTGAGTGCTTTACAAGCCTGTGTTCCTGAATAATCAAATTCACAAGCCTGTCCAATAACGATTGGTCCGGATCCAATAAGCAAAATCTTGCGAAGGTCGTCGCGTCGCGGCACAGCATCCCTCACCGGGTTGACATGAATGAAAACAAGGAGATTGTGCCGACCGATGTGACAGTTCTACTCGATCAGAGTGCTTGTCATCGAAACTCAAACGGGGCGGGAAACGAACGTTAGTTCAACCGCATGGGACCTTAACCTGTCCCGTTCCATTCAAGCCGTTCTCGGAACAACTCTCAGTGACCCTTTACACGCCACTCCCAGAGCCAAAGGCATACCAAGCTTACGGCTCCGCCACTCTGTTCCAATCGAGACCAACACTCTGCAAACTACTGCACAAACGTGCCCAGAACTTTCTCCTGGAAAAATAAAATTTCCAGAAGCTAACATGAATCAGCCAATTTCAGCAAGGGGGAGGATCGACTCTTAAGGAAGAAGAAATGCTTCCGGTCGCCGACAACTCGCAAAAGCCCTAAGTGACAGCAAGGAACCACAAGCCTCATTGCGGTCGAGGGAAAGAAAAACAGGAAAATAAACGAGGCCGAAAGCTCTACAGATTTCGCAGGTATTCCAGAGCCATCTCGATATCAGCTCTTTGGTTATCGCTAGAACTGCGTTGTATCACGTAGGCACCGCGATATTGCCGCTCTTCTAGTACCGCCGCAATTTCCGCAAACTCCGCTGAGCCGCGGCCCAGTGGCACTTCGTAACCGCGGCCGCGAGCCAAGTCACGCACACCATCTTGTGCATGAACCAGGTAAATATGGTCGGCCGCTTCTGCCAACTGATCGCGAAACTCAAAACCATGTACCAGTAGATTTCCGGGATTAAAAGTGATTCCAACCGTCCCCTCGGCCGACGCTTTTACAAGTCGACTCAGGTCCACCAACGGTTCGCTCCCGGTTTCGGCGGCCAACAAGACACCCATGCGCTGACCATAATTACCCAAGTCGCTTAAAACTTCCTTCATTGCCTGCCAAACGGGATCATTTGAGTCGGCTGGGACTTTGCCAATCTGGTTGACCAACAATGTAGCCCCCAGCGAATAGGCGATCTTCATCGCCCGTTTCGTAGCGTCGATTCGCCGATCTAACTCTTCTGTTTCGTCGTAGCCGCGGCGGGTAGGAAAACGCAACGCTACAACCCGCAAATTCAGATCATTGATCATTTTCCGAATCTGCCTCGCCCCGCTTTCGGAAAGATCGTTAAACGAGATATCTCTCCTAGCATCAATCTCGACAACTTGTACCCCCAAATCCGCTGCTATGTGCAAACCTTGTTTTAGCGGAACATTCAAGTTCGCCAGTTGGATTCCCAGAGTCAATTGTGCCACGATGAGTTTGCCTTTCCAAAATCATTACCCGTCAATCGCCAAGCCGCTTAGTGCGTCACACCGCCCTAAGCTAGGCCCCCTCGTTGCTGGCAATGGGTTGGTTGGCAGAGTTTTCAACGGCTCGGCATTGCTTGGGGCGGCCCTAGCTATTGTATTGCTACCCCTTCTGGTAACAACCTCATCTCGAGCTGACGAAAACGTTGAAGAAACGGCCACCGCTCCCACGGCATCTGACGCTGAGTCCGACTTGAACTCCAACGGGAAGATCGTCAAACGCATCAACCAGAAAGACCAGGCCCTGGCCGAGTTAACGGCTAGCTGGGATTTCCAACGAAGCAGCGATACGAATTTCGATCGCTGGCCTGACGGTTGGCAACGCCATCTCGGTCGAAACTATCCCCGTTATATCAATATTGAGATAGCTGCTCGCAACCCAGAACTCGAAGAAGCTTCCTTAAAAGCGGGACAATCCATCGGAAAGTTATGGCTTGCCTGGCGACGAGGCAGAATTCCCAACGGTTTGAAACTCGAAACACTTCCGCCGGAAGTCGACCGACTTCTCGATACCACGGTCAACCGCTGCTTGGAAATGCGGCTCAATGGCGGCTCCATAGATATCTCGACGCCATTGATGGCTATTGAACCTCGATTCTATTACAGTCTCCAGTTCGATCTGCAGACGGTCGATCTATCGGATCACAAAGTTTGGGCTCAAATTGAAATCCTGGATGGTAAAAAGAATCTGTTGTCTGTTCACCCGACGACACCCCGCAGTGGTAACAACGCCTGGCAACGGATTGAAATCGATGCACTTCATGATCGCCCACAGCCGGCCGCACGCTTCGGACGCATACGTTTTATAGTCCAAGGTCCCACGTCGTCTGCGGCCCGCGGTATTGTTCGCATCGATCGCATTCGCGTCTGGAAAGTTCCCCGAATTCGTTTAACCCTCGATCGCCCCGTCAATACATTCAACGAAGGTGAATCGGTTCATGTTCGCGTTATCGCTACGGGCTTGAGTGAACAAGATCGACGCGTCGATTTCCAATTGTTCGATCACAAAGGTCAAGTCATCGAAAAGGCTCAACGCAAATTCGAAAAACCCAAAGAACGCGAACTGCTTATCAGCACCGACTTTTCTGGTGTCGAACTGAGCGACGATGAGCATCTACAGGTTGATGGCGAAGCGGTTTGGGAACCATCGGTGCGCGAACCAGGTTTCTACACTCTGCGAGCCGAACTGGGTCGCGCCGATAATCAACCGATTTATCGAAGTCTTTCTTTTGCGATACTCAACGGCGATGTCTCGACAGGTAAAGGACGCTTCGGCTGGAGTTTCAATACTGAATCGCTTCCTCATGTCGTCAACCACATTCCCATTCTCGCGCAACAAGCAGCTCTAGGTTGGATCAAAATCCCAGTCTGGTACGACCCGCATGATTTGCGTCGCAGCGATGAAATCTCTTGGCTTCTTGATCGATTACAAAACCTCGGCATGCGTTGCATCGGTGTATTTGATCAACCACCCACTCACCTCAAATCCCAATTCTCCTCAACGGACACCACCAACGCAGCCACTTTGTTCCAAGACCCACAAGTGTGGCAACCGCAACTCGAACCAATTCTAACTCGTACATCGCTTAACATCATGCTCTATCAACTTGGTTCCGATGACGACTTCAGTTTCCAAGGATACTCGAACTTATCGGAGCGTATTGACCTTATTCGCAAACATTTTCAAACCTACGGTCAGGATATCAACGTAGGACTCCCCTGGAGTTGGCTTGATTTCGATCCCGAAACGTTTCAGAACTCTTGCGATTTCGTCACCCTACAAGCCATACCGTCACTGACCAGTGCAGAATTGGGTTCGTATATCAAATTACTTGAAGACAATTCCCATCTTCGCTGGATATCCATCGCACCTTTAGATGCGCGTTACTATCCCGCTGAACAACGTGTGCAAGACTTGGTCGAGCGGATGATTCAGGCAAGTCAAAATCGAATCGAGGCGGCATTTATTCCCAACCCGATGGATCCGAATACAGGCATCATGCAGTCCGATGGTTCTCCATCGTTACTGTTTCTTCCCTGGCGTACCATCGCCTTCCACTTAACGGGCGCAACCTACATTGGTACCTTCTCCTTACCCGGCGGTAGCACCAACTTTGTCTTCGAACGCGAGGGAGATGCCATACTCATTGGCTGGAACAATAATCGAACGCCAGAGCAGATTTACCTCGGCGACGATGTCCAAGTTGCCGATCTCTGGGGCAATATCTCGCAAGCAGAAACCGTCACCGATGCTTCGTTTCAAGAACAGCGGATCGAATTCGGCCCCGAACCTATTATTGTGACTGGCCTCAGCCTTCCAATCGCCAAATACCGAATTAGCTTCATACTTGCCAACAACGAGAATAACACTCCTGGAGCCACCAAAGTAAAACTGTCTGCTACATTTACCAATGGCTTTGATCAACCAGCGGTCGGTATGCTTGAACTGTATTCCCCAGACCTGCTTGCCAATACGAGCGTGAGAAGAAATTTCGATTTAAAGAATCTCGAAAATGCAGAACTCGGCTTGGATCTACTATTACGGCCGGATGCATCTTCTGGAACACAAAACATTACCGCCATTTTTGATATTTATAGCGAGAAAAAATACCGCTTCCGTGTCTTCCACCCACTTTACATCGGCGCTAAAGATATTGAAGTAGAACTATCGTATGAACTCGACAGAGAGGGCAATCTTGTGATTCGCCAGGACCTTGTGAACAACACGTCGAAAGTCGTCGATTTCGAATGCACGCTTTATGTTCCCGAGCGAGTTCACCAGCGACAACAATTACAGCAAGTCGCTCCTGGAAGAACGACTCGCTACTATCGTCTCGAACGAGGAACCGAACTCAAAGGCAAAGTTCTTTGGTTGAAATGTAAAGAGCTTAATAGCAACCAATATCTAAACTACCGCGCCACCATAAACTGGTAGACGATCTCCCTTTTTTCGCCGATAATAATCAGCACGAATCTGTCGATCGGGCGCTCGGTCTCATCGGAGCGAGCGTTACTCTCTTCGAGTCGATGCCGAAAGATTCATTTTGATCGCCATGTTTACTAGGGAGTTCAAGTATGAAAACGATTTCCGATCTACTGCTTCACCTGGAAACCGTTGCTCCGTTGGAACTCGCTGAAAGCTGGGACAATGTCGGTCTGCTAGTCGGTGACCCAGCCCGCCAAGCCCAACGAGTCATGACAGCTCTAACCATTGTCCCCACAAATGTCCAAGAAGCGATCGATGGAAAAGCGGACCTTATCGTTACCCACCACCCACTCCCCTTCCACCCACTAAAAAAAATAACCGTTGATTCAGTACCGGGTAAATTACTGTGGAGATTGATGGGAGCAGGAGTTTCAATCTTCAGTCCCCATACAGCTTGGGATAACGCAGCTTCGGGTATCAATCGGCAACTTGCGGAACTGCTACGATTGACGGACATCGAACCGCTACTACCAAGCAAAACTCCGCGCCTTGCCGCTTGCGGTTTAGGCACAGGCAGAATCGGCCTCACCCAAGGTGCTCTATCTCTGGCTGAAATCGCTACTCAACTCTCGGCTCCCCTTAAAACGACACAGATTTCCCTGGTGGGGCCGCCTGAAAAACAGGTCAAGAGAATCGGTATCGTTTGCGGCAGCGGCGCAAGCCTGCTCTCGGCCGCACATGCAGCAGGATGCGATACCTTTCTGACCGGCGAAGCGACTTTTCATCAGTGCTTGGAAGCTGAATCGTATGGAATGTCGATGATTCTCTTAGGGCACTTTGCCAGCGAAAAGTTTGGACTTTGCCACCTGACCCATCTGCTGCAGCACCACCACCCAGACATCCATTTCTGGTCGAGTTCGGCCGAATCAGAACCTGCAACCCCTTTCACCCCACCAAACCTCTAATTCTTCGCAACTCGAAAGCCTTTCCCAACCCCTGGTTGCGACCTGAATAAATTCAGCAGTTGCCGTAAATCCGGCCGTTACGAAGGTTCTTCGTTGACCCTACTGTTCGGCCTTCTAAAATGCGTAGTAAGTAATTCGTTGCGGCTAGACCCGCATTAGAAAGGATGATGCGTATGACAACTCACTGGCTCGCTGCGCTTCCAGTTTACAATGAGAACGACACGGTCGACCAAGTCTTAGACCAAGTCGCTCAACATGCCGAGAACATTTTGGTTGTCAATGACGGCTCAACCGATGGAACCGCGGAACGCCTCAACGCACGTCGCGATATTCAAGTAATTCATCATCCTGTCAATCGCGGCTACGGTGCTGGACTTAATTCGGCATTTCAATACGCGATTGAAAACAATTTTGAAGTCATTGTAACGCTCGACTGCGACGGCCAGCATGAGCCTCAGCGAATTCCGCGATTTGTCTCCGCAGCTCGCTCGGCAGATATTGTCTCCGGAAGTCGATATTTGAAAACCTATCCTGGCGATTCAGCTCCTCCCCCTCAAAGACTTTTCGTCAATCGGCAGATAACACGTCAAATCAATCAAGAACTCGGCCTGAATTTGACCGATGCCTTTTGCGGCTTCAAGGCGTATCGCGTTGAAGCCCTAAAGAAACTAAAGATCACCGAGTTCGGCTACGCAATGCCGCTGCAACTTTGGGTTCAGGCTGCCATGCTGGGAATGAGCATTATTGAGATTCCTGTACCCTTGATTTATTTGGATCTTTCCCGATCATTTGGCGGTCAACTCGATCAAGCCGAAGTACGATTGAAGTACTACAACCAAGTCATTCAACAAAGCATCGAACAGATGGAGCAACAGGGTTACCAACTCCCAGTCGCTTCGGCAACTTGTAAGGAGTGTCCTTGATGACAACGAGCTCGAAAGAAGACTTCCTTCACTTTCGAGCACCACGTCAAGATGGCAATTATCTCTGCGTACCTTCGGCCAGCGCTTTAGACCACCAAATTAGTCGCAATGTAGAACTTCTTTCTCATGTACCTCTCTCTATCGCCGGCACTGACCTTCCGACACTCCGACGCGTAACGAGATCAGCGCTTCTTGGACTCGCCGGCGCTAAGGACGCGTGCGACTCTCTGCTGTTTGTCTCTGGCCATCAGCCCGAACTATTCCACCCCGGCGTCTGGCTAAAAAACTTTGTGCTCGATCAACTCGCGCGGCAACATCATGGGGTCGCTTTGAACATCGTAATCGACCAAGATCTTTGCCGCAGTACTTCAATTCGCTCCCCTGCCTGGAACAGTTCCGAAGGACTGCACACCGTTCAAATTCCCTGGGATTCAAGCCCATCAGGGGCCGCATGGGAAATGCACACAATCGCCGACCGAAAACTCTGGGATGCCTTTCCTGATCGTATCGAACAGGCGCTTCGTCCCTGGAAACTGAAACCCCTTGCTCATCCACTCTGGCAAACCGCCACCCAATTCCTTGATCGAGGAAAAACGGTTGGTAGCGCCTTGGCAGCAGCGAGACATCAGATCGAAAAACAACATGGCCTAAAAACCCTGGAACTTACCAGCGGCCACCTGACGCAAACAATCGGCTTTTGGAAACTGATTCAGCATCTTGCAATCAACGCCCAACAATTTCATACCGTTTACGAATCATGCCTTGCAGATTACCGGCAAGCCCATCGAATACGCAGCGTGTCTCATCCTGTCCCCAATCTTCAACGCGTGAACTCCTACTTTGAAATGCCATTGTGGGTCTATAGTCAGTCACACCCACGTCGAAGACCCGTGTTTGCTTGTTGGCAAAACAACGAACTAGAGTTCACGGATCTACGCCAATGGTCTTATCGCATCTCCATTCGTCAGAGTGAAGAGAACTGGATTGAGGAGCTGATTCAACTGCAAAACAAACATGGAATCCATCTCCGTCCGCGAGCCCTACTGACAACCATGTTTCTCAGACTCTTTGTTGGCGACTGGTTTATCCATGGTATCGGTGGAGGAAAATATGACCAACTCAACGATCGCATCATCAGAAGCTTTTTCGGAATCGAACCACCTAAATACTCAGTGATTACAGGAACCGTATTCCTCCCTTTCGCCAACGCCCTTGCAGCCAATCCTGCGAAGAACGAATCCAGGTTGCATCAACCCGATCCTTCGTCGATAGCTCCGCCAACACTCAGTCAGCATCATTCAGATGCTCGATGGCGATGGCTAGAAGCAAAACAGTTACCGCGGCGCATTCGCTATCACCTGCCACCCCCAGTATCTTCTCATTCCCATGAATGGCAAAAAGCTTGGGACCGCAAACAAACTCTCCTTAACAACATTCCACCACGTGGGGAGAAGAAACAATGGCATCAGGAAATCTCGGAGATTCAAAGACAACTTCAGCGGTTCCGCGACACAGAGGTTGAGAAGAGCCTCAGCCAAATCAGTACTGCTCAAAGAGACTTGCTCGATTCCAGAATTTTTGAGTCACGAGAATACAGTTTTTCACTCTTTCCAGAGGAGTGGCTTTGCCAGAGATTGCGCGATCTCTCGATGCGTTGCTTAGCAACCACGTAGCTACTTAACTGTCCCAGAGGAAAGCTGTAATTCCTCTCAAAAACTTACTGGATGAAGAATGCCGATTTTCGTCAAGTGCTAAGCGGACACACCGTCGCTACTATGCCATAAAGCCCTACCAGCGAAGGACTTAGGCCCGCACAACCGCTCCAGTCGTTTTTCTTTGATCCCTCTGACTATAACGAATGCTACACTTGTCTGGAGGGACTGCGATTGTTTTCCGAATCCAACCCTCTCGCGGAACCTTCACGTTCCGATGTGTGCGGTTATACTCTATCTGGCTTTGTCCTAGAAAACCGTGGAATCACACTCATGCCGCACCCCAATTTAGACAAACTTCTCAAGGATTGGTCATTCGATCCGCATTCGCTGAGCGTTCGACTCGTCAAAGGTGACGACGGGCGCGATGTCGTGCAGATGCGAGTGGATATGGGTGTGTTGCAAATGGAAACCAAAGGACGGCCCGATGGTTATCATCCAGGAGGCTTTCCAACCTATCTCGAGTTTCTTCTCGATGCAGAAACCAAAAACCCAGATATGGTCCTCGATGAAGAACAATGCTTTGAGGTCGATCGGGAATTCGTTCAATACTATCATCGCCGAATTTCATGGTTGCGATTGCAATATTACCGCCGCGCAGTTGCTGATGCCGATCATACGCTGGCGCTGATGGACTTTTGCCGTGAACATTCGCCAGATGAAGAATGGACGATGAATCATGAGCAGTATCGTCCATTTGTGCTTTTCCATCGCACCCAAGCTGCCGCGCTTGCCGCTCTTGAGGAATCAACGGCCGAAGAGGCGGTTACTGAGATCAACGCGGGTCTAGAAAAGATTAAAGAAGTTTTCGTTGAACACGATGTTGAAGAAGAATTCGAAGACGACGAACTCGTAGGACGACTCACGCAACTGCGAGAATCCTTGAGAGAGGAATACGCTATCGGCAAAACGTTACAAGAACGCTTGCGCGAAGCAGTGGCTAAAGAAGAGTATGAACTCGCGGCTCGCCTTCGAGATGAATTAGCCCGCCGTCATGGTGCTTAGCACCTAGGATGACCAGTGCGTAAGCACCTAGGATGACCAGTGCGTAAGCACCTAGGACGACCAGCGCGTAAGCACCTAGGACGACCAGTGCGTCATAGGTACTATGCAATCATGCCGACATCTGGCTGTAATTCAGTGGGTTCGAATTTCCTACTAGGGTCAATTCACCATCCCGCGAGCATCCACGCGGTACTCGGTGAAAACTCCGTTTTCATACCACTGAAACGAATTCTGTAGATTGACGCATACACAGATGTGGTTGGGAATAATCGTCAGTCGCGTACCTACAACTGGAGCTGGCTGTCCCTCCTCAAACTCGATCTCCCCATGCTCTTCACTCAGCCTAGAAATACGAGCACTCGGAAACTCGACCACCATTCCAAAACCACTTTCGGGTAACGGACTGCAGCGGTCACTCGACAACATCTTGCTTCCTGCATCGACAATACACTTTCCTTGGGTCGGGCGACTGACAACGGTGCAGGCGACTCGAGCGGCACACTGCTGCAGCGTAGCTACCCCTAACCTTAATTCGTTGACATCGTTGTACACATAGGTTCCCGGTCGAATCTCGGTCAGGTATTTATTCAGGTGGGAATGCATTGCTGTCGGTGTCGACCCCCCTGAAACGATCGGCGTAGGCAAACCATGCCCATGCCATGAGTCGAGAAACTTACCGAGTCTTTCGATGTAAATTTGCCACTGTGGATCCTCAGCCGTTGCTCCCACGTTACCTGGAAAACACATCACGCCGCGTAACTTCAAATTTGGGAGCTTGGTAATTTTCAGAGCCAGCTCCAAAGCATCTCCACAATCGCGAACTCCCGTGCGTTGGAAACCAACATCTAAGTCGACCAAGACTCCAAGCGATACGCCAAGCCTTTTGGCTTCGCTTGAAGCCATCTCCGAAGCTTCTAGCGAATCGACGCCAATACGCACTCTCTTGGAGCCTGCCAGCCTGGCAATTCGCTGCATGCGCTGGGCGCCCACTGGTGGATAAGCGACGAAAATCTCGTCGGCAACTTCGCTCATCACTTCCGCCTCGCCCGCTTTGGCAACCGTGAGCGCTGTGGCTCCTGCCGCGATTTGCAAACTTCCCACCCACTTCGATTTGTGGGTTTTCGTATGAGGGCTCAGCGATAATCCATGTTTTTGACAATAAGCCTGCATGGAAGAAATATTTTGCCGGACGGATACGCCGTCCATAACCAAGCAAGGTGTTGGGAGGTCAGCGATCGACGAGTTCATGACACCCTCATTTCCCCAAAAATAGAAAATTGCAATAAAAATCGTTGCCAGTGACTCCTGCAATCACGCGTCAAGGTAGGTATTCTACATCCATTACCGAGGGTGCGGAGAGCCCCAGGGGAGATTGCTCGATGGATTGTTTAATGAAGGTGGATCCCCGATGGATTCACGAAACAGCATCATGACGATGAATCGATGAGCCGAACAGCATCCTCAGAAACAACGACTTCAAGCACAACCAGCGTATCTTACCGCTGTGTTTGCGGGCGCTCGTTTGAACTGAATCCGAGTGTTGGCGGTCATTGCCCATCCTGTCATCGCGATATTCCATCGGCAGCCTTCGCCGAAGAAATGTCAGCCACGATGAGCCTCAGTTCGATTGAGGGGAAAACACAGTGGGAGTTCGCAACCGATCAAGGCCAAGATGATCCTCACATTGGCCTAAAACTCGATCACTTTTTGCTTGAGAAACGGATTGGTGAAGGTGGCATGGGCGTTGTGTATCGCGCCCTAGATACCTCTTTGCAGCGATATGTGGCCGTAAAAGTACTGCGCAGAGGTATCGCGACAAACAGCTCGAATCATCACATCGAACAACTCTTGCAGGAAGCGATTGCCCAAGCTCGGCTTAACCACCCCAACATTGTCACGATTTATTACGTTGGCAGCCACAACGACGAACCGTTTCTAGCGATGGAGCTTACCTCAGGGAAAACGGTAGCTCAGCAAGCAAAAGAACAACCACTTCCTTTCCAAACAATCATCCACCTCGCTGTGCAAATCGTTGATGCACTGCGGCACGCAAGTCATTTCGGAATTGTCCATGGCGACATCAAGCCTAGCAATTTACTGATCGCCGGCCCTTCGCGCATCAAGCTTGGTGACTTTGGCTTGGCAAGATTGGTCAGCGAGGATCAGCAGCAAAAACCGGTATCGGGAACACCAAACTACTTTGCTCCCGAACTTCTCGCCGGAAAAGATAATTCGCCGCAAAGCGACATGTATGCCTTAGGCATAACCTTGTTCGAATTGACATTTCAGAAATTACCCTATGACCTCCAAGGCGACACGCTCATGAAGAAACTGGAGACGCACAAGACTGCTGCGGTCCAGTTTCCAACACCTTGGCCTGCCTCGGTTCCGATGGCTTGGCAAGCCGTTCTTCTGAAACTACTCGCCAAATCACCCGAGGATCGATACGCCAGCTACGACGATTTGCTCAATGAACTTCAAAGTCTGATTCCAGCGGGCACTACCATCGCGGGATTTGCCCCACGCTCAGCAGCGTTCATATTCGATCAATTATTGCTTTTTCTATTCGCATTGCCGTTGTTTATTTGGACTGCCTTGGCACAGCAAACGAGCCTCGCAGACAATTGGGGCTGGACCAGTTGGCCCTCCGCGTTAGGCCTCTTGTTGCTTCCGTTCCTTTACATCGGTCTGATCAGCTCCGGAAGACGCTCCTTGGGAAGAATTCTGTTTCAACTTCGGGTTGTTAATAGCTATGGTCTTCCACTGGATCGCCAAAAAATGATGCTCCGCGAGTTCATGCGTTGCCTACCGGTCATCACTCTTACCTGGGGGGCTTTTGCAACCACCAATAGCATTACCAATACATTTGTTGTCGTCTTTGTGATTGCCAATATTGCAACCATGCTCATTCGCCGTACCGGCTTGGCTTTACATGACTATTTGGTTGGATCATCGGTTGTTCTCGATCTATCGCCATCCAAGAATCAGCAAGCTTCAAATCTCACAAGCTATATCCGCTCTCTTTAGACTTGACCGGCATGCACACTTCTTGTGACATTTCTAGAATACTTTCACGAGGCGAGTTTCCATGCCCAAGCGATCTGCTTCTTCCCCTTCCAATCGCGCAACCAGTAAGCCTGGAAAGCCTTCTTCATCGATTTCATCGCAATCATTTCCAACCCAAAGCACAGCCGGCAATCTAATCCTAATACTGGGAGATCAACTCGATCATCAAAATCCATTGCTCCGAAATGCCAATCGTCAACGCGATGTCATTTGTATGGCCGAAGTCCATCGTGAAGCCACCCATGTCTGGTGCCATAAGTCACGCTTGGTTTTTTTCTTTTCTGCCATGCGGCACTTTGCCGAAGAACTTCGCGGTCAAGGCTTCCAAGTGTGGTATCACCAACTTGGAGAGGATCCGAAAAAAGATCTAGCTGATTCACTCGGCGGTACCCTTCGAGCAGCCTGCAAAGAGCTCGCTCCGGCGCGAGTCTTGATGCTCGAAGCAGGCGACCATCGAGTACAAACAGAACTTTCTAAGGCCTGCCAAGAAATCTCTCTGCCTCTCGACGTTCACGATGATCCTCATTATCTACTCCCGCAATCACAGTTTCGCACCTGGGCTGGAGATAAAAAGAATCTTGTTCTCGAACACTTTTATCGATGGATGCGGAAGCGATATGAAGTGCTCTTGGATGACAAGAAGCAACCGGTAGGAGGCGATTGGAATTTCGATAGCGACAATCGTAAAACATTTGGCAAATCAGGCCCAACCGATATCGCTGAGACTCCGAGATTCACTCCCGATACGATCACGCGCCAAGTGATCGACATGGTTTCGAAACGCTTCACCAAACATCCCGGTTCAATCGAATCGTTTGATCTACCAGTAACTCGTAAAGATGCACTACTAGCCTTGAAAGCTTTTATCAAGGAGCGACTAAGTAAATTTGGTGACTATCAGGATGCGATGTGGGAAGGCGCCGAAGAACTGAATCATTCCCGACTCTCACCGATGCTCAACATCCATTTGCTCAATCCGCGCGAGGCGATCGCAGCCGCAGAGGAAGCCTATCACAGCGGTCGAGCTCCACTGAATAGCGTGGAAGGATTTATCCGTCAAATACTCGGCTGGCGCGAATTCATCCGAGGAATCTATTGGATGAATATGCCTCGTTACGAATCAATGAACTATTTCGCCGCCGATGGCAAACTACCCCAATTCTTTTGGGATGGTAAAACGGAAATGAAATGCGTTGCCGATTCGATGCGATTGGTGGTGAACAAAGCTTATGCTCATCACATCCAACGACTCATGGTACTCGGCCTTCTAGCCCAAATGCTCGGAGTCGATCCGCTGGAATTTCATCAATGGCACATGGCGATGTATAGCGATGCGATCGATTGGGTCAGCTTACCCAACACGGTTGGCATGAGCCAATTCGCCGATGGTGGTATCGTCGGCACGAAACCCTACTGCGCTACGGGAGCGTATATCGATCGAATGAGCAACTACTGCAAGTCATGTCGCTTCGATCCCAAAGTTGCCGTCGGCGATACAGCATGCCCCTTCACGACGCTGTACTGGGATTTTTTAGATCGAAATCTTCCTAAAATCGAAAACAATCAGCGATTAAAATTCCAGCTTACGGCCTTAAAAAACAAAGATGACAAATTCATACGTGAAGTCCGTATTAAGGCGAAGGAACTCATGAAAGTCTGGAAAGTCCAATAACTTAGATGTCTCATGCAGGATGCATTTTGCATCGTAAGAAATGCTGAAACGAACTGTTCAGCTAAGTAAATGATATCGAGAGCCGAAGCGATTCATTGATGTTCTCACTCGCCTTAAACCACCGGGCACGACCTATCCGATTTTGAATCATCATCAGTTGACGATTTACCAAAGTGAGTCCGTATCGACTTACAAATCATTACAACTAATTTTCCCGAAGTCGAGCATGATCTTCTTCTGCGATCTCTGGTTTAGACTTGAGATAGTAAATAACACCAATCAGCGACACCAAGATCGTCGTGATTCGATAAGCGGCCGCTATCGCCAAACCGCTAAACGCGGGATCGATATTAGGCACTTGTTTAAACATTTCCACCAAAGCGAGCTCCTGGACGCCAAGGCCCGCCGGAGCAATGGGGAGCGCCCCCACAACCATCGCTGATGGAACCACTTGCAGGTGTGCGACAAAAGAAGGTGGCGTAGCGTAAAGCGATGAGGAAATCATAAACAGCGAGCACATCAGCATCAAATGCACCATGAAGCTCATCAGAAGTACCATGAGTACTAAGCCGGGACGATTTTCGAACACTCTCAGCGACTTGACCAATCTGCGTAGCGTATGCCCTACATAGGGAAATCGTTGAACCAAATGCTCAATCCAATCCAACCATTTTCCGCCGACCACAGCAATCAATAATCCCACTGCTCCCACGATCGTCAACACGATCCCCGTGTTGCGAATACCCTTTAGCAAGACGGTCATGTTTCCGTCACCGAACAGTACCAAGCTGATTGTCGACAGGAGAATGAGTCCATAGAGTCCTACGGCTCGATCGACCAGAACAGAAGCGACTGCCGCAGCACCGGATTGTTTGTGTTGCCTGGCAATTGCGATTGCCTTAAACAAGTCACCACCAACGCTACCGGGGGAAATCATTCCGAAAATCTGACCGACAAACCCCAGCTTCACCGCCTCGGAAGAATCAAGGGGAATTCCGACCGCTCGAGCAATGGCTTGCCAGCGAAGGAAACTGATGATCATAGCAAGCGCACAGGCTGCCGTCGCAACTCCGAGTAACCACCAATTCTTCGGCTGCTGCTGCAGTTGCTCAAGCTGCTGAGGATCGACCTGGAAATAAAGCCAGGGAAGAATAATCAGCGGGATGAGATATTTCAGCCATTTCAGGGACGATCGCATTACCGGTCTACCAAATGAAAAAGACTAAATAACTCACCTGAAACCGAACCTCTTCAAGCAAGGTACAGTGTCGATCGGATCCCGAAGTTCACGATGAAGATAGAGTACGCAGTCTAATCTTCCCCACCGAAACTGAGCAGTTTGAATGCTGTCATCTTCAGCTGAAATCGATTACCGAGGTTCGGGAAGTAACAATAATTCAAGTTCTTTTGCCTACTACCTGGGGGGGCTGTCGCTGCTTAAAGGAGCAGGAACCGCTCCGCGGCGCCTGTTCGATCACCGTGCCCCTTCCTTCAGATTGCCCAATTTTGACACTCCGAATCAATCCCAACCACGCTCGAACTTTCTCGCTCCGAATCATCTCCGTTGACATGATGGGGCATTATTTCCAAACTACCCATCGTCAAACGAAAAATCAGTGGAAACACTCGCCGTTTTTCAAATACAATTCTCCCAGCAAATCAAATTTCTCCATACCGTTTTGACCTACTCAATTTCTACTTTTCCCTCGACGCTGATCAGCGAAGTATATTTTTATCAACGAGAGCCTTTATGAGAAAAGCAACCGATCTGATCCTGTGTCTTGCCTTCTGGATGCTCACTTTTTCTGGGTCAGTCTTCGCAGAAGATTCATCGACTTTAAAAAAGCAATTGAATCCTATTTTGGAGGTTCTGAAATCTTCCGAGCGACCTTATTCGGTTGTCGGTGACGTGACATTTCCAGCGGATGGAAAGTCCCAAAAAATAAATCTGAAAATCAATAGGATCAACTCACACAGTTTTGATCTGACAGCCGAGCACGACGAATATGCCATTGCCATTCATCGCCGCGAGACCGAGACGGTGATGATGCTTCCTAAACATAAAATTGCATTCCTCAGCAAGGGAGATGTTTCATCTCAGGATCACCTGGATCTCGATGGTATCATCAATCGCCTAATCAGCAATCAATCGACGTTGGCAGTTGCTAAGCCACTTCTGCAATCACTCGATGCTGATGCCATTTCTTTCACCCTTTCCAATTTGGCAAAGCTCTCTTGGAATGCGACCTCTAAGTCATGGAGTATTGGTGACGATGTACAAGTACAAATTGATAATGAAGCGAAGACAATAGGTGCCAAAGCAGATGACGTTATTGTCTCACTGAAAATTGTGGCCTTCGACTCTCTTCCCACCGAGATCTTGATTCCTGGCGATTTCAAGAAAGAAGATATTTCACGAGAACAACTTGAGCGTCACCTTTGCCGTGGAGTGCGCCGCGCTACTGAAATCCTCGCTCCAGGTCCAGCACTGACTGATCCTTCTGAGAAACCTCGCAAGGTTGAACATGGTGAGTTGCGTTGGGTCGACCATCACCGAGTTGTGCTACTTAAGGGAACTCCTGAGCAGATTGGCAAAGCTCATGGTCAACTACTCAAGAATGAAAGCCAACGCTGTATCGACTCGGTGCTTTACACGTTCGGTCTGGCGCAAACCATTCAAACAGGCCGTTGGTTCCCTGATGATTTGAGAAAAGCCTATGAAAGACTGTCTCCACATATTCCAGAACGCCACAAGGTAGAAACCAGAGCTTTGGCTGTCAGTTTGGGCATGGAAACCGAGTTGCTGGAAACGCTTAACGTATTTCCCGAACTGTTCCATTGCTCCGGCTTCGCTCTTTTCGGAAACGCGACTGTCGACGGGACGATGTACCACGGTCGAGTCCTTGACTACATGACAGCGATCGGGCTTCAGGATGCCGCCACGACCTTTATCGTTTCAGTCGATGACAAAATCCCCTTTGCCAATGTCGGCTATGCGGGCTTTATCGGTAGCGTTAGCGGAATGAATTCCAAAAAGATATCTCTCGGTGAAATGGGAGGTCGTGGGGAGGGAAAATGGGATGGCGTTCCGATGGCAACCTTGATGCGCCGCGCCCTGGAAGAATGCGATAGTCTTGATGATGTTGTTACTCTATGGAAAGAAAGCCCACGCACCTGTGAGTATTACTATGTATTCGCTGATGGCAACAATAAATCGGCGGTAGGTGTGGCAGCCACGCCAGAGAAGCTTGAGCTAGTCAATCCGGGCGATTCCCATGAACTGCTGGGTGAGGGAGTTAAAGACAGCGTCATTTTGTCGGCCGGTTCGCGGTTGGAATTGCTACGAAAACGTATTCAAGAGAACTACGGGAAAATAGACGAAACGATTGCAACTCGACTGATGGATCGACCTGTTGCCATGGAATCGAACCTACACAATGTCCTATTCGTTCCCGAAAAAGGCATTTTGTTGGTTGCCAATGCAAGCCATAAGCAACCTGCCGCAGAGCGTCCCTACATTCGCATCGACCTAAATGCGATGCTGCAATCCTTTAAACCTACAGAGAATGTCGCAAGTAAAACGACTCGCACCGAGTCGACAAATACCAATACGCAATCGACCAAACCAGTTGCGACCAAACCGGTCTTCGGCTCGACATTCACCTCCAATGACACGCTTTCGATCGGTGAAGAACGTTCGACTGATGCCGCAGAGTGCCTCAACGGATTAACCTGGGCTCCGGGTAAATTCACTGTGATTTGCCGCGAACCTTGGCGAGAAAACGGTGATGCACTTGTCAGCTTTAAATCGCCACTACCAATCGGTAAGGCCAATGTCGACGAAGTATCGATGGAATGGTATCAAGCGAAAAACAAAAACAATGAGGTTGTGAAAGCACCTGCCGTTGTTGTTGTACATGAATCAGGTAGCGGGATGACTGTGGGACGATTGATCGCCAAGCAACTGAGCGATCTTGGGCTGCACGCTTTTATGATTCACCTTCCGTTCTACGGCACTCGACGTGGCGAAGAAGGACGGCCCGGCGGAGCGCAATTGTTTGGCGCGATACGACAAGCGATTGCCGACGTTCGACGTGCCCGCGATGCGGTCGCCGTTTTGCCCCAAGTCGATGCCAACAACATCTCGCTGCAAGGAACCAGTTTGGGAGGTTTTGTTAGCGCGACCAGCGGAGCGCTCGATAAAGGTTATCACTCGGTCTTCATTATGCTTGCCGGTGGTGGCCTCTATGATGTGATCAAAAATGGCGAACGCGATGCAGCCAAATTAAGACAGGAACTAGAAGAAAAGAATGTTACGGAAGATCAACTCAAGAGCGTGCTTAATGCGATTGAACCGCTTCGCCTAGCCCATCGCCTCAACCCAAGTCGCACTTGGGTTTACAGCGGCAGCTTCGACAATGTTGTACCACCTCGAAGCTCAAAACTGCTCGTCGAAGCGGCCCACCTCGACAAGGAGCATCATGTTGAGATGTTAGCGGACCACTACAGCGGAATCGTCTACCTACCATTTATCCTCAACCACATGCGTAAGCGTGTCGAGGAACTGCCGGCTACGCCAAAATAATTGCGTCATTCAAACTCAATTCGTGTGAAAGTACTGTCACACAGTTCCGTTCGTTGGAATCGATTTCCTCATGCCAGAAGCGACAGCGATAACTCATCCGGAAAACCCCAATGGGTTTCTGGTGCAAAGATTGTTGATGCGGAGCGTTGAAGAACTTCAGGCTGGGACCGTTGGCGCAGATGTTGCCTTGCAGCAGATCTCACCTGGGAAACTAGAGAGCGAATGGTCCGTTGCTATAGTCGGATCGGTAGCTTTTAATCGATACTCCGTCAATCGCGACATGATCGCCAGAGGCCATCGCACCGCTGGTATGACCTTTTTATTTTCCATTCTCTCTCAAAGCGAACGAAGCCATTTCCGGCAGAGGCAACTGCGTGAGGGACAATTACTTTTGCAGAACGCCGACGCCTTTATTGATCACCACGCAGCCGATAATTTATTGCAATACTCACTCGGTATCAAAGAGCAAACGTTAATCGAACAAGCTGACATTCAGTATGACTCTTCGCTCAGTGAAATAATTCGGCACCAACAGCCTCTCGCTGTGAGTCCGCTGCGATTTAAATCTTTTTCAGATTGGCTGCTTTATCAAACCGACCGTTGTATTGGTGCGCCGGCGTACGCCGCATCAAAGGCGATAGATCCTGGCTTTAATCGTTTCGAATCTCGAAAGATGCACCGGGTTGTTGCAGAAGAATTCGATCCAAGGGAATTGGAACAAGAAGCGATCGATCGGTTCCTAGCGATTTTGGCGGAAGCAGTAGAAACAACTTATGTGGACCCAGATGCTCCAACTCGCCGCGATATCTTCCGAAAAGCGGATGAATTGATGAGAGCCAATCTAATGGTACCGCTTTCTGCAAGCCAAATTTGCAAGGCGATTGGCTGTAGCCGTAGAACGCTTTACTATTCGTTTGGTGCGCTGTTCGATATGACGCCGCTCGTCTATTACAAGTCGATGCGAATGAACGCTGCTCGGCAAGCTTTGCTAAACAACAGCGATGGTGAGAAAATCTATCAAATCGCTTCTCGCTTTGGTTTTCCTCATGCTGGTCAATTCTCAATCGACTACACGAAACTTTTCGGCGAGTCACCGTCGGCAACTATGCTTGGTAAGAAAGCTTCCTGAGTCGATCGTCTATTTCACACGGCTTCGCAGTCGAATTTCTGTGACTGTAGCGGCGGATTTCGCAGATGCGATTTGCTAAAGAGTAATCGCGAGGGTTCTTCTTTCTATCATTTCCCAAATTTTTCTCAGGCTCACGCAACACAATCAACATCAATCACCAACGGCAGATGCTTAGAAGCTTGCAATTCATCCAACTCAGAGATCCTCAAGCGTCTCGATCAATCGATCAATAATCGCTTCATCCGTCTTAGGATTAAAAAAGACGGCCTTCCAAGCAGGGATATCATAGCCACCGATATCCAGGCCAATCGATGTACTGTAACTGAGCCTTGCATCACGAGAGTCATCCATATTCCGTTCACGCTTTTCGAACTGCCGACGGCTTTCAGCCAAGTATC